>Ga0307989_1001580_pt1 | contig 11939 bp, 15 predicted proteins | sample EllFjometagen185_FD_203164 | JGI IMG/M metagenome (GOLD analysis project Ga0307989, IMG submission 203164) | Marine microbial communities from Ellis Fjord, Antarctic Ocean - #185 | ecosystem: Environmental > Aquatic > Marine > Unclassified | place: Southern Ocean | collected 2014-10-08 | reverse complement strand
TTCTCTTTCCTTTTTTTAAGTTCTCAGACCTAGATTTAGGGGGAGATTTACCCAATGATCTGTAATTGTATATAAAATAAAAAATTAAATGTAAATAAACAGGGTTCTGTGTTACAGAACCAATAAAGACCTGAGGAGGCATAATGAGAGAACGCAAAAATCAATTAAGCAGGATTGAATTAAAAAGTTTTGAGGGAGAGTTTTTGTATGAATTAATCAATTCTTACGAACTCTCTCCCAAATTGAGTGAGCAGATATTAATTTCAGCTAAAACGAGTTTTCTGCGAACTAAGGAATTGCGAGAAGGACAATTTGTTGCAGGTATAATTCTTATACTTTTAGGATTGTCTATCTCAGGATTAAGAATTTTTATGGGATTCCATGAGAATTCATTTATGTTGCTGCTGGGTGGATTATTTATTGCAGCTTATTTTTACAAAGATTCATACGGATTATTAATTCCGGGTTGTATTATTGTTGGGCTGGGATTAAGCAGCTTCAAATTTGGAATATTCAGATACTCTTCACACTTTAACACAATTGGATTAGGTCTTGGTTTTATTGGTATCTATGTTATAGATCGTATAAACAAAGGTAAAACTCTTTGGTGGCCTTTGATACCAGGTGGAATATTAACTTTAGTTGGGTTGTCATCTTCACCATTTAATCTTTGGAAATTTTTCCATATTGGATGGCCTGTGATTTTAATAGCTCTTGGATTATGGATTATTGCAAAATCTACAGGTATAGTAAAAGGTAAAGAAGGAAAAGAGGAAGAAATTAATAACGATTAAGAAATTTGTTTAATATTGTAAAGAATAGAGATTCTTCCTGCCTGCACTACCGTTGTTGAATGAAGGCGTGAGAACAACGAAGAAGATACGTCAGAAAGACAATTCATCACAACTTTTACATTGACAAATATTGCAAATTCAAATTTCCAATATATAAAAATATAAGAAAAATGGGAGTTTGATGAAAAAGATAGATCTTCATGTGCATACAAATTTTTCAGATGGAATTTATTCACCTCGAGAAGTTTTAGAATTAGCAAAAAAAAGTGATCACGGTGTGATTTCCATTACAGATCATGACAATCTGGATGGATATCACAATGCAAAAGAAATTGCCAGAGAGATGGATATTGAACTCATCCCGGGTGTTGAGATAAGTTGCCTTCATAATGACCGTGATGTGCATATTCTTGCTTATTATCTGGATACAGATAACGAAGAGATCAATGAGTTATTACGGGTGATTTATGATAATCGGTTTCATCGTGCAAATTCGATGATTGAAAAATTGAAAGAGCAAGGTGTTGTATTAGATCATGATCAGATATATGAAAGAGCAGGTGAAAATAATTATCTTGGTCGTCCTCATCTGGCATGGGCTTTAATTGAGAATGGATTCTGTAAAAACAAATACGAAGCATTTGAGAAATATTTGGGAGAACATTGTTATGCCTATGTTCCCAAAGCTTCTCCCAGTGTAGAAAGAATTATAAAGGCAATCAGAAATGCTAGGGGTGTAAGTGTCCTGGCTCACCCATATACTTTAAGAAATGATGAACATATTTATGACATCATAAAATACGGAATTGACGGGATGGAAGTTTTTTACGCTAAATGTAATGATGAAACTGTATTGCACTATAATGAAATAGCTCAAAATAATATGTTAATAAGAACTGGTGGAAGTGATTTTCATGGTGAAGGTTTGGATGAAGAGATCTTTAAGAATTTTTCTGCACCTGAATTAGTTTTGGAAGAACTAAATAGTAAAAGAGGGTAATTGGAATGGCCGAATTAGGAGAATTTCTCGATATAAACAAAACTAAAGGTTTACCTAGAATCTATAAATTCAATCAGTTCATACGTTGGTTTACTCTAATTTTTGCAGCACTTGCAATTGCATATTCAATTTGGTTAATCTTTAATAAAGTTGATGCTGATTCATCTAAATTTGCACAATTTGTTCCTTTTGCAATTATGTTTCTTGCTCTTAATTCTTTTCTTAAAAATTTATTTTCTCTTAATAAAATCAAGTTAACCAAAGAGTTGATATCTTTCCGCTATTTAGGAAAGAAAAGTGTGAATATTTTGTGGGAATCGTTAGTAAAGATGGAATTGAATGAAGGCAAACGCAAAATGATACGGTTGAAATATATTGTTGATGAAGAAGAAAAATCATTAGAATATACACTCAGCTTTCCCAAGCCTTTGGAAATTGCAAATAGTATTGCTGAAATGGCTCCCAAAATTGAGTTTGATGAATTTATGGCAGCTGTGGTGATCACAGATAAAGAGAAAAAAGATTTTATTAGTAAAAACAGGAAATGAAGATCTTAAATAATTGTCTCCACTTTAAAGGGGATATCCCCTGCCTACCACACAAAAAAAGTGGAGTACATTGCACAGGTTGTGAATACTTTATTCCAATTACGAAACGTATTCTAATTATCAAATTAGGAGCCGCAGGAGATGTGATTCGAACCACTCCAATTTTACATAAATTACGTGCTGAATTTCCAAATGCACAAATTACATGGTTAACAGATTCACCTCTATTTATACCTGAAAAATATGTGAATACAACCCTGAATTGGAGTGAGAAAAATATAATCTGGTTACAGAGTCGTGAGTTTGACTTACTGGTTAATTTGGATAAAGACAGGCATGCGTTGGCGTTGGCTAAAAGTATTAAAGCAACTGAAAAAAAAGGATATCTTCCTGATGATTTTGGCAAGTGCCATCCTGCAGATGTTGATGCAGGACACAAATGGCAGACAGGTTTATGGGATGATCTCTGTATGCAGAATCATAAAAGTTATCCCCAAGAGATCTTTGAAATGTTCGGGTATGAATTCAAAGGAGAACAATACATTCTAGATCTTCCTGAAACGGATGTAAAATTTAATCTTGCTGAAGATGAGAAGATAATTGGTTTAAATACTGGGTGTGGAACTCGCTGGTTAACCAGACTTTGGGGTAAAAAAAATTGGATTGAAATTTCTAATAAATTACATGATATAGGATATATTCCGCTGTTATTGGGTGGTCATATTGAGCATGAGATGAATACAGAAATTGCTTCTAGTTCTAAGGCTATATATTTTGGTTATTTTGACATGAAAGATTTTTTAAAGTTGATGAACAAATGTGATCTTATAGTAACTTCTGTGACCATGGCAATGCATGTAGCTATCGGATACAAAAAAAAAATAGTACTACTAAATAATATCTTCAATAAACATGAATTTGAACTTTATGGACTTGGAACAATATTAGAACCAACTGACAAAGAATGTCTGGGGTGTTATAAAAACACCTGTGAAATTGAATGTATGAGTACCATCTCGCCTGACTTAGTGTTAGAAGCAATTGAACAACTGCTGATTACATGAAAATAGGATTGTTAGGACCAGCCTATCCTTTGCGAGGAGGAATTGCCCAATTTAACATGTTGCTTGCTAAGGAGCTGCAAAAGGAACATGAAATAAAAATATTTTCATTTTCTAAGCAGTACCCTAAAATTATATTTCCCGGTAAAGATCAGGTCGATCACAGTGAAACAATCCCGGATTTGAACATTGAACCTATAATAATCCCTTACAATCCATTAACATGGTTTTCAGCTATTAAGAAGATAAAGCAATGGCAACCGGAAATACTTATCCTTAAATATTGGATTCCATTTTTTGCTCCGGCATTTGGCTGGATAATCCGTAGATTAAAAAAGGATAATATTAGAGTTATTTATGTAATTGATAATATTGTTTTTCATGAAAAATGGTATTTTGCAGAAAAATTAACGAAATATGCACTTGGAAAAGCTGATGTACTCATTACGATGTCTGATTCTGTTTATAACGATGCAAGAAAATTACTACCAGAAGCAACAATTGTAAAAGGTTTACATCCAATTTATAATTGCTATAATCTAGGAAATTATTCCAAAAAAACTGCAAGAAAGAAATTGTATGTTGAAAAGAAGAAAGTAATTCTCTTCTTTGGTTATATTAAACCATATAAGGGTTTAGATTTATTAATTCGATCTTTTCCGATGATTCTAGAAGAACTTCCAGATGCACATTTAATGATAGTTGGAGAGGTTTATGGAGACGATTCTGTTTACTTAGATTTGATTAGAAAACTGAATCTAGAAGATAAGGTGACATTCCATAATGAATTTGCTACAAATGAAGAAGTAGAATTATATTACAAAACTGCCGATGTTTTGGCTTTGCCTTACATTAGTGCAACCCAGAGTGGAGTTGTGCAAATAGCATACGATATGGAACTTGGTGCAGTCGCAACTCCTGTTGGTAGCCTGGCAGAACTGGTGCTAGACAAGAAAACCGGAATTATGGCTACTGATGTTACTGAACGATCTTTCGCCGATGCGATTGTTCGTTATTTCGAATTGGATCAGGAAGAACTGGTTAAGAATATTCATGCTGAAAACAAAAAATATAGTTGGGAAGCTTTGGTAAAATTGATATTGAAATAAAAAAAAGCCCGAATTAAATTCGAGCTTTAATAATATCTGATGTAAATTTTTTATTGTCCGTTCATCTTAACATTTTTAATAGCATCGATAGGACAAACCTCTTCGCATTTGCCACAATCTACACATGCATCCGTTATCATGAACTGTTCTTCACTTTCAATGATGGCAGATGTGGGGCATATATCCAGGCAAACACCACATTTCACACATTCAGAAGTTATTATGTAAGCCATAATTTTTCCTTCAATTTATTTTTTTATAATAAGCGCCTATACTTCCATAATCTCAGTTTCTTTAGATTTGGCAGCTTCAGTCATTTTATTAACCCATTTGTCTGTAAGTTCTTGAATATCAATTTGTAGATCTTTCATGTTGTCTTCGCTGATCACACCTTTTTTTTCCATGCTCTTAGCTGTTTCATTTCCTTCACGGCGAATATTCCTGATCTCTATTTTGCCTTCTTCGGCCATTTTCTTTATCTGCTTTACAATATCTAATCTTGTCTCTTCTGTTAAAGGTTGAAATGGAAGGCGGATAACATTTCCATCATTATCTGGAGTTACTCCAATATTTGATGAGAGGAGAGTTTTCTCAATCACTTCAAGTATAGATTTATCCCAGGGCTGGATTACAATTAGTCTTGGCTCAGGGATAGAAATATTGCAAAGTTGTTTAATAGGAGTTGGAGCTCCATAATAATCAATTTTGATATCATCTAAAGCAGATGAATTTGCTCTACCAGTTCTGATTCTAGAATAATGTTTAAGCATTGAATCGAATGCATTTTCCATTTTCTCTGTAAGACTCTGTATTAATTCTTGCATGATAACTCCCTACTTATGTACGAATGTTCCAATTTCCTTTTTCAAAATTGCATCTTTTAAACTGCCTTTTTTAGTGATGTTAAACACTTTGATCGGCATATTATTTTCACGGGCTAAAGAAAAAGCGGTCATATCCATTACATGTAATTCTTTATCAAGAACTTCAGAGAAAGTAATGTCAGCAATAAATTTGGCATTTTTATCCTTAACAGGATCTGCACTATAAACACCATCCACTTTTGTTCCCTTAAGAACGATATCGGCATTTAATTCGATAGCTCGGAGTATTGCTGCAGTATCGGTTGTAAAAAATGGATTTCCAATACCACCACAGAAGAAACAGATCTTTCCTTCATTGAGGGAAGTTGTTGCTCTGTTTGGAGTATAAAATTTAGCTACTTTATCAACCTGAATTGCTGAATATATTTCTGTACGATAATTTTTTTTCTGAAGAAGTCCACTCATTATCAAAGCATTCTGAATTGTTGCCAGCATACCTACGTTATCCGCAGTGTATCTATTGATGTGCTTCCCAACTTCAGAAACACCTCGGAAGAAATTTCCTCCTCCCAAAACTATACCTATGCTATATCCTGCTTTTCTAATTGAGATGAGATCTTCGATGAGTTTTTCAACACATTGCATGTTAATACCAAAACCTTTTTCACCGGCAAGAACTTCTCCGCTAATTTTAAAAATAACTTTGTGGATTTTTTCAGGTTTATATTTTCTCATCAGATTTCTCCTACAGATTAATTAACTTTTCATTTGTGCTTCAACTTCAGCAGCAAAATCTTCATTCCTTTTTTCTAATCCTTCACCGAGTTTAAAGCGTATAACAGATTCTACCTTTAAGTCTCCAAGATAGTTCTCAATGATTACTTTATCATCTTTTACAAATTTCTGTTGAAGAAGACAATTTTCCTCGAAGAATTTATTCATTTTACCAATTAATATGTTATCTATAATTTTCTCTGGTTTTCCTTGTTCAATGAGTTGAGCTTTAAGTATTGCTCTTTCTTTATCTAAAATTTCTTGTGTAACTTCAGATTTATCAAGGAAGTCTGGAGCCATAGCAGCAACATGCATTGCAACATCTTTTGCTTTGGTTTTATTTTCTTCTGTCACGTCACCTTTCATGTGAAGTAAGACACCAATTTTTCCACCCATATGAAGATATGTTGATACAAAATCATCAGAAGTTACTTTTGCAAAACGGCGGATATTCATATTCTCACCGATTTTGGCAATCATTCCCTTGAGTATTGTGTCAATAGTAGATCCATCAATTTCAAAAGTGTTAAGTTCTTCAACATTTTTCAAATCATTTTCAAGAACGAGCTTTGTAAGTAGATTTCCAAAACCTTTAAATTCTTCGTTTTTTGCTACAAAGTCAGTTTCGGAATTAAATTCTACAAGTGCTGCTTGTTTTTCATCTGCAGAAATTGCATTGAAAACAAGTCCTTCAGCAGCAATTCTACTTGCCTTTTTCGCAGCTTTGCTAATACCCTTTTCTCTAAGGTAATCAGCTGCAGCTTCCAGATCTCCATTTGTTTCGATAAGAGCTTTTTTGCAGTCCATCATGCCTGCATCAGTTTTTCCTCTGAGTTCCATAACTAATTTTGCTGAGATACTCATAATATATTTTTCTCCTGATATAAATCTTTTAACTAAGCTTCTTTTTCAGTTTTCTTTGTTATTTTTTTAGCTGGCTTAGAAATTTCTTCTTTTTTTGTCTCTTTCTTTAGTGTTTCTTTAATTTCTTTTTTTGGTTTTTCTTCAGTCTCTTTAACTTCAGTTTTCTTTGTTACTTTCTTAGCTGGCTTAGAAACTTCTTCCTTTTTTGTCTCTTTCTTTACCGTTGCTTTAGTTTCTTTTTTTGGCTTCTCTTCAGTCTCTTTAACTTCTGCTTTCTTTGTTACTTTCTTAGCTGGCTTAGAAACTTCTTCCTTTACTGCTTCTTTCTTTACCGTCTCTTTAGCTTCTCTTTTTGGTTTTTCAGCCACTTTCTCAACAACTTTTTCAGCAACTTTTTTTGCAGGTTCTACTTCTTTCTTCTCTTCCGGAACAACTATATCTGCACCTTCGAGTAAAGCTTGTTTCCCTTCTATAACGGCATTTGCCATTACATCAGTGATAAGCTGGATAGCTCTGATTGCATCATCATTGGCAGGTATTACGTAATCTACAAAATCTGGATCTGCATTTGTATCTACCATGGCCACAATTGGAATACCAAGCTTCTTTGCTTCCAAAAGTGCGATATTCTCTTTGATGATATCAACGATAACAATAGCACCTGGAAGCTTATCCATTTCTCTGATTCCGGAAAGACCAAAATGAATCTTATCATAAACACGTCTCATCTTTGTAGCTTCTAGTTTTGTGAAACTATTAATAGTTCCATCTTCAACTATCTGCTCATAATAATCTAATTTTTCGATACTGCGGCGGATAGTTTTCATATTTGTAAGCATTCCACCATACCAACGGTTTGAAGCATAGAATCCACTACATTTTTTTGCAGCTTTAATAACAGCTTCTTGTGCTTGCTTCTTTGTTCCAACAAAAAGTACAGTTTCACCTTTTGAAACGATATCTTTGATGAACATGTAAGATTCATTGATTGCATCAAGGGTTTGCTTAAGGTCTAAGATATGGATACCATTTCTTTTAATGAAAATGTATTTATCCATTTTGGGGTTCCACTTATAAGTTTGATGACCGAAATGTACTCCGCTCTCTAAGAGAGACTTCATTGTTACTACAGACATTTTTTCTCCTTTATTTACGGTTATTTTTCTCCTATTCGGTTTTGTCAGCAATTCAATTCGGCTGTTGCCGAACACCGCTTTGCATATATCCGAATAGCGTGATCAGTTTATTATATTTAAACTGAATAATTGATCAACGTTTAGAGAATTGGAATTTCTTTCTCGCTTTTGGTTGACCCGGCTTCTTTCTTTCTACCATTCGTGAGTCACGAGTAAGGAATCCGTTCTTCTTTAATTCGCTTTTTAATTCTTCATCATATTTAACAAGAGCACGTGCTATTCCGTGACGGATTGCACCAGCTTGCCCGGAAAGACCACCACCATTAACATTAACGTTAATATCAACTTTATCGGAAAGACCAACAAGTTTGAGTGGTTGTTCAATGATCATCTCAAGAATTTCACGTTGAAGATGTTTTTTCATTGTGATCTTATTTGCAATGCGTTTACCTGTTCCAGGTGTTAAGCGAACTCTTGCAACGGATGTTTTTCTTCTTCCTACTGCATCAAAATATTGCATTTGATATCTCCCTAACTGGATAAATTGAGTAGCTTGGGAGTTTGAGCTTTGTGAGGATGCTCGGTCCCAGCGTATACTTTAAGCTTGTTGATTATCTGTCTTCCTAAGATGTTCTTTGGAAGCATTCCTTTTACAGCATGTTCTATAATTCTCTCAGGGTGTTCCTGGATCATTCGTTTGAATGGAATAACAGTTTGTCCATCTGGATAACCGCTATAACGTTTATAGGTTTTCTGTAATTCTTTATTTCCGGTAAGCCTTACTTTCTCAGCATTGATAATTACTACGTAGTCTCCTGTATCGAGATGCGGAGTAAAATATGGTTTGTTTTTTCCACGAAGAATCGTTGCCACTTGTGTAGCTAATCTTCCTAAAACCATATCTTTTGCATCCACCAGATACCAATCCTGCTTGATCATATCGGCTTTTGGAGTTTCAGTTTTCATTCTATCTCCTTATTTTTCTATACTATTTGATGATCGGACGAACAAAATATTTTATCAGTGGTTTCACTGTCAAGTATACTATGAAATTAATAACAATAAACTACCTTTGTGTCACACATTACAATACTCATTTATAGAAAAATATTGCCAAATAACTTCAAATTATAAAGTTGAAAATTAAATATGAACAAAAGAGGTTTTATGAAAATTAGTGCATCCCTGATACGAGCAATAATAATAATAATTTTACTGATAATTGTTATTAGCGATTTCTTTTACATTAAATACATGGAAAAAAAGCTGGATAACATCACTATCCTTACTGCTGAAGCGGATTCCATGATTGCGATAAAGGCATCTTCGTTTAAAGAGCCGGTAGTTGTTTTCACAGCAGATTTCATTGATACATTTTATCATTATAGTTCACCCTTTAAAGATGGAATGGATTTTAATGAATTGATTAAGGAGTATATCAAAAATCGTTGGTCAGATCATTACGGATGTGGTCGTGGAACAAGTGAGCGCAAAAGGATCCATGAAGGGATAGACCTTTTTGTACCAGAAAATACCCCGGTGTATCCACTTACAAATTTTGGTATTGTTACAGAAGTGAGTGATAATCCGCACTATCTGGTTCAAGTTGAATGTGAAAGAAGGGGTGGTATTATAGATTCAATAAAAATTGAATATGGTAAAACTATCAGAATCCTTTATCCGGAAGGATTTACCAGCATCTATACTCATTTAAACGAAGTGTTTGTTGAGCTCAACCAAACAGTAGATAGAAATACGGTTGTTGGTCTTACCGGGCTTACTGGAAACATTCGTAACAGCGGCAAACCTTCCCACCTGCATCTGGAATTACGTGATAGCGAGAATCGCTCATTTGATCCTAGAAACAGACTAAGATTTGAACAGAATTCTGCAGAAAATTTTATAAAACATATTAAAGTTGATAGTGAGTAAAACAAGGAAAGTATTATGAAGAAGATAGGTTTGTATTTAGTTGTGCTAATGATGTTCTTATCAGGATGTGCAGTAATGAATACTTCAATGCTGGAAACAGCAGAAACTACAAGACCTGGTTACCCAAAATTTGGTGTTGAATATGGTTATGGACTGGATCTGACTACCACAATGCTTATAGAGAATATTCCATCTGATTCTACTAATTTCAATGCTAAAAGATTGCTATCTTTACCTGTATATGGGATGAAAGCCGGCTTTGGTTTAACCGAAAATATGGACATTAATGGCAAGATCTGGGTATCATTTGGAGGAGCAGGATTCAAAGGGTATATAAAACATCGACTTCCAAATGATAGTGAAAATGTTTTTCTGGCAATAATGCCGGGAATAACTTACGTTACAACTGAATCTGATGATGAAACTGAAGAGGATGATTTCATTGAAATTGCTGAAATAACTTCGTATGGATTTGAAATTCCTTTTCTGGCTACTTATAGAGTTGGAGAAGCTCTGGCTTTTACCGGAATGATAAGATACAGCGCAGATTTTATTTCCATTGTTGAAGCTGATATTGATGAAACATTTATGCTAAATAGATTGGGCGTGGTTGGAGGAATACCACTTGAGCTGGGTCCGCTTTACATTAGACCGGAAGTGGGAATAGAGATGGCCACTCCAAAAAATGGTTCCTTTGGTGCAGCACCAATTTTTGCCATTGGAGCAGGATTGGATTTTTAAAATGAATGAGTATACTGTAAAAAGTTGGAACGACCTTCAGGAGAAGTTATTCGAAAATTCTTGGAATCCTAAAATTGGAAGATACAGATCTAAATTCGCTTTCAGGGGATTATCCGACATGAATTATAAATTGGAAACTACTCTGATGCGGCTGGGTGGAGATTATCCACAATTAGAAAATCACTTATTAAGAAATTTTAGTAAATATGCACATCAGAATGTTGTGGAACATGATTCGATCTGGCATTGGCTCTCGGTTGCTCAACATCATGGGCTTCCTACACGGCTTATGGATTGGACGTATTCACCCTATATTGCAACTCATTTTGCTACTGAGAATATCGAGAAATTTGATATTGACGGTGTGATTTGGGCTGTTGATTATATTGCTGTTAATAAATTTGTTCCGGAGACCCTCAAAAATGAACTACAAAGTGAAGGAGCAAATGTATTCACCAGTAAAATGCTTGTTAAACATCTAAATTCATTAAATGATTTTACCACACTCTCTAAAGAAGATTTTACACTTTTCATTGAACCACCTTCTATTGATGATCGTTTTATCAATCAGTTTGCCTTTTTCTCGATCTCATCTAATCCGCAGTTAGCAATGGATGAGTGGCTGCTAAAACATCCCGATATCTGGATGAAGATAATAATTCCTAAAACCTTGAAATGGGAGATCCGAGATAAACTTGATCAGGCAAATATTACTGAACGCGTTCTATTTCCAGGATTGGATGGCTTGAGCCAGTGGCTTAAAAGACAGTATAGTCCAAAGGAATAAAACCCTTCAATCGCTTCTTTCAGGAAACCTTGGAATCGTTTCTTTCAGAAATCTCTAGAGTTAACAATTACAAGGTTAAGCAGTGGAAACGTAAAAGTGAAAGAAACCTTGAAAGGATTAAGCTGGAAGTAGTCGTGAAAGAAATCCTTGCAAGGTTAATGAATTGAAATCCTTCAATCGTTTCTTTCAGATAGTCTATCGAGTTAACAATTCCAAGGTTGGGCAGTGGAAGTATAAAAGTAAGAGAAACCTTGAAAGGATTAAGCTGGAAGTAGTCGTGAAAGAAATCCTTGAAAGGTTAATGAATTGAAATCCCTCAATAACTTCTTTCAGAGAAACTTGCATTTAGCAATTTCAGAGTTGTGATTC
>Ga0307989_1001579_pt1 | contig 11944 bp, 9 predicted proteins | sample EllFjometagen185_FD_203164 | JGI IMG/M metagenome (GOLD analysis project Ga0307989, IMG submission 203164) | Marine microbial communities from Ellis Fjord, Antarctic Ocean - #185 | ecosystem: Environmental > Aquatic > Marine > Unclassified | place: Southern Ocean | collected 2014-10-08 | reverse complement strand
TATTTAATTAATAAACCACCATGAGAAAAATACCAATCACTTCCATTCTCATGATAGATTTGTCCATCGAAATAGACTCCCTTCATGTAAATATTTGGAATATATTTTTTGTCGAAATCAAATTTATATTGCGCTTCGTCCATGACAGTATAATCCAAAAGACCTTGTTGCATTTTGTAATACAGAAAATCATTTTGTGAAGACTCAATTGCTTGTCCGTTCTTTACAAGTTCAACTTCTACTTCTTCACCGACAGCATAATTAGCAGTTCCGCTGTCTGCAGTTTTCTTTGCTTTTAATTCATAAGAGTCGTTACCGTTGTAATTATTGTAATAAACATAATTTTGACTAACATAGGTACGAGCACTATCGAAACGTCCATCCTCATCATAAACTTCGACACTAACTGTATAGCTTTTTTCACTATTTACATTAATCTCTCCGGAAAAGTTACCATTACTATCCGTCACTCCTTCAAAAGTAGTGAGCAGATCTTGGTTTCTTTTATATCTATATGTCTTTCTTGTTACCTTATTAATAAAGTCATAGTAATCACCTGTTTCAATTTTTGTATATGAAACTTCATCAACTTTTATTTTAACTGTAGCTCCGGCCTTCACATCACCTCTATAGTCGTTATAACCACCAACATCTAGATTACTTAAATCCACATTGTAAGCAGTCACATTAATAGTTGCTTTCGAGCTATCGTCTTTGTTTACCTTTGCTGTAACAGTACTATCAACTTTTGCGCCAAATATTCTTACTGAAACTTCATCATAGATATCTCCTTCTTCAGGACCGATAGGCTTTACGGAAAAATTCTTGTTTGTTGGGAAACTACAACTATAGGAACCTGCGACACAAGTATACGGATAGATATAACTATCTGTAAGCACACCTTCATCATTCGTAGTTCCAGTGTTGTTTGCCTTGCCCAATTGATAAGATAAATTTAATCCTGACACAGGAGTTCCCTCAAAGAAGCTGGCTTTGTAAGTTAGGTCAATTGCTTCTCCAGCAAAAACAACATCCTTGGCTGGTAGCACTTGCAATTGGTAGGCTGGTTTGACATAATCTTGGACTCTAAAATAAGTATTTGAGAAGATATTGTCTCCATCGTAAAAAGTGACACTATAATAGCCTGGTGTTAAATTGTCCAGGTTCATTTGACCAGAAAAAGCGCCGTCAGTAACATCCATTTCAACAGTAGCAATGTCGATATTTTCATAATAATAGTTATAATAACTTCCGTTGGAAATTTTTGCAGTCACCTTGTCAGAAGTACTTCTACCTTCACGAGGTTTTACAAATCCCCAAATGTTCACAGTATCTTGCGGTTTGTACATTGCACGATCAGTGTATACATAGTCCCAGTAACTGCCAGCTTGGTTTGATAAAGATTTCCTGTATTCATCAAGTGGGACGATAGTTGTATTATTTTTGTAAGAAACTTTTAGGTAGTATGTTGGATTTTCTGTTGAATCGTAATCAATATTAATTAATTCGGTATCAAAAGTTGCTAAACCTTCTTTGTCCAATTTCCCCTTGAAGTCTGTGCCTAAAATTTCTACGTTAGCACCCTTGGCTACGTCTCCAGTTTTAATATCATGAACCCACGCCATAGCTTCTGTGTCAGTTACAGTTAAATAAACTGCCAAATCGGAAACTTGGAAAACTACTTGACGAGTATTATCCCCAACTGTTGTTTGAACAACATAGTATCCGGGACTTAACGGCTCTGGCATGACTAAATATTTTGTATAACTTTGCTCTTGAGGTTTGACTAAGACTGTAGTTACTTCAGTCAGACTTGAAACATCAACAGTTTTAACAGACCGGTTATAGCTCCAGTAAGGAGTCAAATCACGGGTTTTTAGACTATCAATATATGAAGCTTCACTAGTGAAACTGTATACTTGCATTTCGTATTCTTCTAGAGAAGTACCGTTGTTGTAAAACTGAAAGGCTGGTACCTGAGTAGAAGCGAACGTTGCATTTTGTTTTGTAAAATTAAAGGTTGACCTTGAACTGTGATAATTTGCAGGTCTTGTTTCAAATTGAAAAACATAATCTTCATTTAATGTTTCACGAGAATCATTAACACCTAGAGATTTATCAACTGTCACTGTATAAATTTGTTCTTCAGATAAACTCTCTGGAACAAAGACCAAAGTTCTCTTGTGTTGTTCGTAACGTCCTTTGACGGCTGGAACAATCGTTATCTTATCTTCATAATTATCAAAGTTGTCATGACTGAAAGTAATTTCGATACCTGAAGTTACAGGAACATTGGTCCCCTTTTCTCGTGGAAGTGTATGAACTACTTTGAAAGTATCTTTTACTTGAAAAGCCCATGAATAATTTCTAGCCATAGAAACACCAGCTTCTGTTACGAAGGAAGCGTTAATCATAACGCTATAAACTATTTTGGCATCAAGATCTCGACTAGGGATAACTTCAAATGTTTTGTCGTTTATTTTTTTGAATTTAAAATCGACAGCTGGTTCTAGAATAATATTATCTTTTAATAAGTCAGCGTCAATGTCTTGCTTACTTGTAATTATAAATGAACTGTTACTCTCGACTCCAAGACTGTCATACTGTGTCGCTGATATCTCAAAATTGTCTTGAGCGTATGCAGGATTAATTATCAGTTTTGAAAAGTCTTTGAACGGACTGGTTGTTGGCCAATAATGAGCTGTAGTAATAACTAAAGCAACAATAACGAAAGAAGCCAATACTGGTGCCATTCTTTTAATAGTAAAAAGCTTCGCCATTGATTTAAATGGATTTGTCATATGTTTTTTCTGGTGTCTTTTTTCCAGTATCTTCGTCTTAAGAGATTGACGGAAATCACTAGAAGCAGGCTGGTTATCATATTTTACATGATTTATTAATTCTTCTGCTTCTAATAACGTCTCTTGTGAAAAAACATTACGTTTATTATCATTTTTATTGTTATTCTCCATATTTTTCATATATTTGATGAAATTTATTTAAGGCTCTTGAGAGCTTCACCCTAGCGTTATTCTCGGTAATTTCTAGTACTCCGGCAATCTCTACTCCACTCATTTCGGCAAAGTATTTTAACGATACAATCTGCTGATCTTTTTCTGGTAGTTCCTTTAATAATTGGCGAACATGATCACTTTTTTGGTGTTGATCAACTTGCTCATCTATCCCCATGCCTGGAGCCTCTGGCTCTGCAATATTCTCAATATCCACAACATCCTTTTTCTTGCTAGAACTTCGATAGTGATCGATTAAATTATTGGTAGCAATTTTGTAAACCCAGGCACCAAAAGTAAAGCCTTTATGTTCATAGTCTTTTAAATTTAAAAAGACTTTGGTAAAGGTTTTTGAAACAATATCTTCGGCTGTTTCGTGATGGCCAACGCGTTTGAAAACATAACCATAGATCTTTGGGAAATAATGGTTGTATAATTGTTCGAAGGCTTGGTCATCATCTCTGGCTAGATTCACAAGTTCTTTTTCATTTTCTAAAAAGTTTTCCATATATAAAAACGTTTATTATATAAAAACATTACACTTTGTATTCAGCCCATAAGCAATAAGCTAGTATGTTAATCAGTTTGAAGTTAATAGGCACATCAAAACTACGTGATTAAAAACCTACATAGCAAATCCCCCGACCTTCGGTTCCCCCTTTTCCTAAGGGGGATTATTGATAAAATTATACCATAAAAATAAAAAAACTGCTCGTGGATGAGCAGTTTTTTTATATAGTTTTAGATTATATTAGTACAGCTTTTATTCGACGGATACCTGATGAGCTTGATTCTTCTTTTTTGATTTTGAATTCACCAAGGTCTCCGGTATTTTCGGCATGAGGACCTCCGCATAATTCACAAGAAACATCTTCGACAGAATAAACTTTTACAATATCTCCATACTTGTCTTCGAACAGTCCGATTGCTCCCCTTTTCTTGGCGTGCATGTATGGAATCTCTTCACATTTTACGTTTATCTTTTGGGCAATCCAACCATTTACTAAATCTTCGACTTGTTTCTTCTGCTCGTCAGTCATTTTTTCATTATGAGTAAAGTCAAAGCGTAATCTGTCTGGAGTAATGTTTGAGCCTTTCTGAGCTACATGATCACCGAGAACTTGTCTTAAGGCTGCTTGTAGAAGATGAGTAGCGGTATGTAATTTGCGAGTAGCTTCGCCATCGTCGGCTAGTCCACCTTTGAATTTCTGTTCTGCACCCTGACGAGAAAGGTCTTGGTGCTTTTCGAACTCTGCATCAAATTCTTTTTTGTCTATTTCGACACCGTTTTCCTTTGCTAGCTCAGCAGTCATTTCATAAGGGAATCCATATGAAGCGAATAGAAGGAAAGCTTCCTTGCCTGTAATAACTCGGTCAACTGACATTTTTTCAAACTCTTTCAATCCTTTTTCTAATGTTTTGACGAATTTCTCTTCCTCTTTTTTAATCTCGTCCAAGATATGTTGCTTGCGAACTTTTAATTCAGGATAGGCAGTTCCAAGTTGTTTAATAACGATTTCTGAAATTTCTCCGAGGAAAGAACCTTCAACACCTAATTGACGACCGTATCTAACAGCACGACGAATTACTCTTCGAAGGATATAGCCTTGATCTAAATTACTTGGGGTAATACCTTTTTCGTCACCTAAAATCATAGTGGCACATCTGGCATGATCGGCTATAATACGAAAAGCTTCTTTGTTGTCTGCGTATTTCTTGCCACTGATTTTTTCAATCTGTTTAAAAAGTTCTTGAAATTCATCAATGTCAAAAATTTCTGAGAAACCATTCAAAACTGCGACAGTACGTTCTAGTCCCATTCCGGTATCAACGTTCTTTTGTTCGAGAGGAACTAGACTTTCATCTTTTTGGCGATTGTATTGTAGGAACACATCATTCCATACTTCGAGGAATCGGCCTTTGTTAACTAAATTATCAAAAGTGTCTGATTCAAAACCATTTTCTGGATGAATATCATAAAACATTTCAGTACAAGGACCACATGGACCGCCGCCTGCAAGACCCCACCAATTGTCCTCTTCACCTAATGCAAAAATTCTTGTGTTTTCATTTTTCCAAGTGCCATCGGTAGAAACTTCAGCTTCAATCCCAGACTGTTTAAACATTTCTTGCCAGGATTTCACAGACTCATCATCAAGAGGAGAATTACTATCACCGATAAATACTGTAACGAAAAATCTTTTTGGATCAAGATTTAACCACTCAGGGGAAGTTAGAAATTCCCAGCTCCAAGTGATTGCTTCTTTTTTGAAATAATCTCCAAGACTCCAGTTTCCGAGCATTTCGAAAAAAGTTAAATGACGATTGTCACCCACATCATCAATATCACCGGTACGAATACATTTCTGTGAATTGGTTAGTTTTGTGCCGACTGGATGCTTCTCACCCATCAAATATGGGACCAAAGGATGCATGCCTGCCATGGTAAATAGAACTGTAGCGTCATTTTCTGGGACCAAAGAAGATGAAGGAATAACCTTATGTTCCTTGCTTTTGAAAAAATCTAAATATTTTTGTCTTAATTCGTCAATTGTCATATTTGTTAATAAAACAAGAAAACAATAAAGCAATAAAGCAATATCAACTCTTGTTATTTATATATTTTTTAATATTCTTTTTTTCAGTCCACAGCATAGCCATTATCTCATCTAACAATTTTTTGCCACTTAAATAATTCTCCTCTGTGAAATATTTTAATTTATAAGATAATTGTAAAGTATATTCAGTTTCCTTTGCAGAACCGAATGCTATATCAAGAAAATACAACCGAGCCTTATTACTTTCCCTGGCATACCCTTCTATATAATTTAAAATAATTGACAACGACGATCGCCTTATCTGTGATGTTATTCCAAATTGTTCTTGTTTTGGAAAACTATCCGTGATTTCATATATCTTTAGAACAAACTCATCCATCTTTTCTTTCAATTTTAACTGATATTCATTCATAATAATTAAGCTTTTCTTATTTCCTGCTTTCTTGTTTTCTTGCTTTCTAACATATTAATTAAACATTATAATGATATTTTATACTAAAATCACATTTTTGGCAACAAAAAATAGAACGACGTTGTCGTTCTATTGTTTATTAATACTTAATAACCTTAACCTTTCTACGGCGAATGAGAAGAGGCTTAAAACCAACATCAACAGTGACCTTGAAATGTCTACGATCCGAAAACGGTCGTTGACTTGGGTTTTCTGTACTGTTCGAGAAAATTACTGTTGCCTCATCTTCATCTGCATCAACTGTAATCTCAGCAAAAAATTCACCATAAGCACTGTTTTCTGAACATGCATCATTAACTGCCATGATCAGACTAAGAGGAACGCCTTGACGGAAATGTTCCCCAGCGAATTTTTCTGAAACCTCAAAGATACTGTTTTGCAACTGAGATTCCTTAATCTTGGCTTTTTTGTCATCCACATCAATTCTAAAGGCTTCGAGCATGATGCCTCTATAACCCCAACCAGAACCGTCACCATCGTAATAATGCTGGCGACTCAATGAAATAACCGCATGATACTTGGGCATTTTTACAACTGCCACCAAAAGCACTTCATAAAGGTCATCAAAACCTGGAACGGAAGCTGAGCCTTCTAGTTTGTTATGACATTCCAGAGACTTTAGCTCCTGCAATATCTTATAAACCAAGACATCTGATTCACCATAAATATCAAGTGCATCCTCAAGTCTCATAAAATCACTACCAGTTGCACTTGGCTTATCCTCGCCATTAATAACTTTTGACGCAATACGACGAACACGTGTTTTTTCACTATTCTTCAACTCTTTTAGCTCACACACATTATCAACCCACTCTTGAAGAGATTTTTCATGTGTCGTAGGTGTAAATGCTTGCATATACTTGTAGAGATATTTATATGTTGCAGGAATATGTTCAATTTTATTACCACTTCCTGACATACCAGACGGCTCTCTTAAACCTTCAAAAGATCCATTGAGATGAGGACGAACACAAGGAGTGAAGTTTCCATATCTCAATTCACCTACTGTTTTCGTATGCCATTGATCACCTGGCAGTTCAAAGTGTAATACCTCGGACACTCCAGAAAAACTGCATGTCATTCTACGAACATAAAGTTTACCTGGATTAAGACAAAATTTCTTTTTCCTTTTTTTTAGTAGTCATTGGAGTTCCTCCTGAGTTGTTATTTCCAGAAATTGCCACGAGAGACCTCTTTTTGTTATTGTAAAGAACATGATATCGTAACAGAAAATCTGTGTTAAATTGAGCTTTTTGGCAACAAAAAGCTCTACACATTTAGTGTAGAGCTTGTTTATTTAACGAGGTCAGTCATGACCTTTCTTACTTCTTCACAATAACCATCCACCATCTCGACGGTATGATAACCGCTGAGAATAAGGAGAGGAGAGTGTGTAACTAGAATGACTTGGGCTGCTGTTGTTTCAGTGAGGATTTTGCGAAGCTCGAGTAAGCCACGAACGTCTAAAGCCATCTCGGGTTCGTCCAGAATGAACAAACAGCCTTCAGCATCTTTTCCTTTCATCATTCTCAAAAGCATTCTTACGTTTTCACCATGCGACTGGAAACGACTTTTTACTTGCAGGTTGAACTTAGCATTACTTATTTGTGAAAGTCTTGAAATAGTTCGAGGATTGTCTTTTTCGAAGTCAAAGGCGTAAGTTTCTAATCTCCCATCAATCGTTACATGACATTCACTGTTTGAAGTTCTTTGATTAAGAATGTTTAGGATGGTAGACTTGCCACAGCCGTTTGGGCCGATTAGCAAATTTACTCCTGGTTGAAAGTCTAGCTCTGTTTTCTGAACTCTTTTAACTAGGTTACCGCCAACGACAACTTTCTCAACATGAGCCATGGTATGCCTCTTTTTCAATTACAAAAATCAACTCTTGCTTATTTTGATTCATCCTGATTATCAGATGCAGGCAGACTCATTCCTTCAATAAAGCTATCTTTGGCCTTTTGAAGTAACTCTTCTGACCACTTATCATATGATTGACCACGAACCAATAGTTGGATTGCTCCAATACGTATGCCAGCCAAATCAGCTATTCTTTCAACAAAATCCACACTTAAACTACCGATATCTTTTTGGTTTTTTTCAAGTTTACCAATATAGCTTCCTGAACAGTTCAACTTAGTTGCAAATGTAGCCTTAGTATATCCCAGCCAAGTTCTGATGACAGCAAGAGCCCTGCCAGAATTCCTTTCTTCGCCATGTAATACTAGCATCAGTAAAGGAAAACAATTCTCAGTCATATTCTTGCGTGACAAGGAAAGAATTACAGGCACAGAGATTGCTGTTGCCGTAGAAATTTTCTCAAGAATATTTAGACTTACTTTCTTTTTTCCCTTCTCCAACATCGCAATATAGGATTCACTAAATGAAACTTTCTTACCAAGTTCTTTGAGCGTTAATCCCGACTATATTCTAACAACTTTAATAGCTCGACCAAGCTGTTTGTCCTGCTCAGTGATAGTTGTTGTATTCATGATTTACCCCCGATAGTTGGTTTTTGGATAGTAGGCATAATAGACCTTCTTTTGTAATTTTAAGGAACTGGGTATTATAGCAGAAAGGAGTATTTTTGTCAATTGTGTTAGCTGTTAGACATTAGGTATTAGATATTAGGTATTTAGTATAAGGTATTAAGAAGGATGAAAATCAGGACTGCGTGATAAAAAAACTGCATAGCAAATCCCTCTTCACTTCTCCCTTTGCTAAAGGGAGAAAGATTCAGATTTCCTTTTTCTAAGGGGGAGGAAATAAAAAAGAACTCTGTGTTACAGAGTTCTAGTAGTTATTATTCCGGGCTGAAGACCAGTTCGTTAATGCGGTCTGTTACCATTTGAAGGACGGAATCCTTGTTTGTCTCTCCGATCCAGAAGCCAAGGTCTAAATCAATGATACCGCCGCCTTCTCCACAGCCATCTGGGGCTAACTTCGCGCCGGACTTGGGACCAAAGCGATTTTTCAGGAAATCACCAAGTGGAACAGTCAGATTCGTGTTGCGGGCACTAATCCTGACCTTGTCATTAATAATGCCCCAAACAATCACGAGAGAGACACCAGATTTTCGAATAAATAGATCAGACATATTGGAAAGATCATCGCCTTCGCTGGGACTGATATATCCAACATGTGAGACTAATTTGTCTTCATGTCGAGTGACGTTTGCGAGAGCTGTTTGAATATTGGCATAGAAAGTTTCAGGGAAATCATATTTAACTAATTTCTGAAAATCATCATCAGCGACATTTGCCTTCACATACATGAACGCTTCAAGGTCTCTCTTGCCACTAGCTTTCAGTTCATGAGTATCAGTGTAGATACCCATAGTCAGCATTACTCCAATGTCATCTTGGGTAAAAGCAATATTTAGAGAACTTCCAAGCTCAGTAATCAAAGTGCAGGCTGAACCGACATCTTCGACCAGAACAAAGTTGTCATCAGTCGATGGAATATCACAGCCACGGTGATGATCAATAACTAGCCTAGGACTGATAGCATTCTGCAATTGCATCAATCGACCATCATTAATAGTTGACGAATCAACCAATGCATAATGGATATAGCTTCGCTGATCCTTCGGTCGGCTCTCTTGATCAGCATTGTTAGTCTCAACAGCTTTAATATCAACATCAAAAATGGGGCTCATTCGAGCATTCAAATCATAACGATTGATGATCGCTCTATTCTGAGGATGACCGAAATAACCACAGTAGTAAATTTCGGACTGGATATTCAAGCAGCCTAGAATCGATTTCAAACCAAAGGCGGAACCGATGGCGTCAGGATCAACCTGAGTGATTATGATATAGAAGATGTCATTCTGATGTTTTTCGACGAACTTTTCAAACTTATCACGCAAACTGTCTGAAATACCCATTTGTTTCTCCTAGTGTGTGGGTGTTTTGAAGGAACAGAATAATAGTATTTTTTATCACGGCTGAGATGTTTTGTCAATGGTTTTAGGTGATGGGTATTTGGTAAAAGTTATAAGTTATCGGTTACAATTAAATAGTATTAAGAATGGTTTGGATTAGAGTAGGTGTTTTTCTTCAGAAAGGCGAAATTTTATATAAATTCGATGAATCGAATTCCTACGGTAAACAGGTAAATTAGGAATTACGCGAAGGGAAGGTAAAAATGGGGAACGAAAAACAATGCATCGTTGATGCATTGTTTGTTCTTTTTAGTAACAGGTTCCCATTCCAATAACCCGGCATTGGCACAGGTTCACGCACTCCTTGAAGTATTCTTCCGCATTTTGAGCTTCGTAGTCTCCGTGCCTACATCTCTCAAACACAGGACATTCCTGATAGTAGTCATCGATGCACACACTGTACGACTGATGGTTCGTATTAGGTAGATATCCACTCTTTTGAGTTGGACCTCGCATCATCTTCACTTCGCCCTGTTTCCAGGTCACAGTGCATGTCTTGTCGTAGATAGAATTTTCGCAGTTGCCATCTCGACATTTGACACACTGATTCACATTTGCGATCTGGGAGACCGCTTTCAAGTTCTTGAAATCAATGTTCACAGCTGTCTCAAGAATTGGGCAAGTGTAAAAGATGGTTTTCGATGAAAGAGAATCGAAAACCTTGAAAAACCCGTACTTCCCCCTACCATCATCATCGTATACTCGGATAAGCTTTCCATTAAGAATGTTGGCTTTTTCCATCAATACGGGGATAACCGAACGAGCGGGAGCTCGGGACGTAGCGCAGGACAGGAACATCAGAACCATAACAGAAAGAATCAAGAAACGCTTCATGAGGATCTCCTTTACGCCTTTGGCGTGGTAGGTTTAGCAACTGTATATAATATCATAGATTGTGAAATTTGTCAATTCTATTAGCTGTTAGATACTAGGTATTAGATATTAGGTATTTAGTATTTAGTCCCGACTACTGTGTGTCGTGGATCCTCGGGTTTTACCGGGATATTTAGGGGAAAAGAATAAAGAATGAAGAATTACGCATTTAGGGATGTCGACCTAAGGTTCCCACTCCTCTCACGAGAGTAGGGGTAAACCTGCCCAGCCATGATCTGGTAGACCCTGAAAGGAACGACAAAATAATTGGAAAAAGAAAAAAACGATCGTTGTTAACGATCGTTTTGTGGGGACTACCCGGGGATGAACTCGGTTTTCAGCTCAGGCCGTTCGCCTTCCAGGTAAACAGCCAAGCCGATTTCGTCATCTCCGTCGCAGTCCTGTGTCTGAACAGCCAAGTACTCTTCGATGACCATCTTGTGGTCATTCAGAGTAATGGTCGCTCTTCGCAGATTCTGCATCATGGAACCGTGACCGCAAACACCTTTGCAGCAGTCACATTTCCCTTCATCCACACAGTAGCAGACGCAGGAGCAGTCGATGTACATGCCCAGCGGATACTTGGCCTCCAGCTTTTCTTCAGCGTAGCTGATTCCTAGCAGATTGAGAACACGGATCACACTGTCGTACTTCCCTTGACCAAAGACACCCTTGTTGTAGCTCATGACATTCTCCTTCGCGGCGGTTGACGGTCAGCAGACACAGCGTCTGCCTATCCGTTTAATAATAGTTAGAATAGAAATTTTAAATTTCCGTCTAACCGCCGTTCTTGAGAATAGATCAGGAACTATAACAAATATTGAGACCTCCTTGAAATGGAAATATATATTATTCTGACAGCTTCCTGTTTAGCAGAAAAGAAGAGACTATGATCATTAGTAGACCGGGTACAATGTTGTATAGAGCCTGAGGATCCGTAAAGATAACATCTTTTACGGGTTAATGGAACAAATGGTGGGGCTAAAAAGTAGGTTTTGTGGCATAATGTAGGTAAATAATTAACCTAAACTATATATGCTATATAAAAAAAGTGTCCAAAATGTAAATCTTGGGATATTAAAAA
>Ga0307989_1001578_pt1 | contig 11950 bp, 11 predicted proteins | sample EllFjometagen185_FD_203164 | JGI IMG/M metagenome (GOLD analysis project Ga0307989, IMG submission 203164) | Marine microbial communities from Ellis Fjord, Antarctic Ocean - #185 | ecosystem: Environmental > Aquatic > Marine > Unclassified | place: Southern Ocean | collected 2014-10-08 | reverse complement strand
GAATCTACCGTTTATCCAGGTGCAACAGAAGAAGTGTGTATCCCAATTTTAGAAAAAGCTTCAGGATTAACATTCAATAAAGATTTCTTCGCCGGCTATTCTCCTGAGCGCATCAATCCGGGCGATAAAGAGCATACGGTAGAAAAAATATTAAAAGTCACTTCAGGTTCAAACCCTGAAACAGGCGTAAAAGTGAACAACTTATATGCCTCTGTAATTACAGCAGGAACACATTTAGCACCTTCTATAAAAGTTGCAGAAGCAGCAAAAGTAATCGAAAACTCACAGCGTGATATTAATATTGCTTTTGTAAATGAGTTGGCTAAAATATTTAATTTGTTAGAGATTGATACACAGGCAGTATTAGAAGCTGCAGGCACAAAATGGAATTTTCTGCCATTTAAACCAGGATTGGTTGGCGGACATTGTATAGGGGTAGACCCGTATTATTTAGCACAAAAAGCACAAGAAGTGGGCTATCATCCTGAAATTATTTTAGCAGGAAGAAGAATGAACGACAGTATGGGAAATTATGTAGCTTCAGAAGTGATAAAACTGTTTGTTAAAAATGATATACCCATTAAAAAAGCTACAGTTTTAGTACTAGGAATTACGTTTAAAGAAAATTGCCCTGATGTTAGAAACACAAGAGTAGTTGATGTTATTTATAATTTAAAAGAATATGGTACTGAAGTCACCGTCTTTGATCCTTGGGCGAGCCCATCTGAAGTGCAGCACGAGTACAATATCCAAACCGTTAAAAACAGGCCACAGCAAAAATTTGATGGAATTGTATTAACCGTTGCGCATAACGAGTTTATAAACATAGATTTTAATAAACATTTAAATAAAAATGGTGTTATTTACGATGTAAAAGGAGTGTTGGATTGTGAAGTGCAAGGGAAGCTTTAAGTAGTGAGAAGAGTGAAGAGTGAAAAGGTGCTTAGACAAGCTCAGCATGACGAATACAATGGCATTCTGAAGATGTCACATTGAGCCTATCGAAGTGTAATTGAGTTTAAAAAAGTCTTCGACAGGCTCAGACTGACAAAGTGAAAAGTTAAAAAAAGATATATGAACATAACAGTAATAGGAACCGGATATGTTGGATTAGTGTCAGGGACTTGTTTTTCAGAAATGGGAAATAAAGTAACCTGTATAGATATCGATGCCACGAAGATTAAAAACTTAAAAGAAGGAATTATTCCAATTTACGAACCAGGGCTAGAACCTATGGTTTTAAAAAATGTAGCAAACGGTAATTTGCACTTCACAACCAGCATAAACGAGGTGATAAAAGATGCTGAAGTTGTTTTTATAGCGGTAGGAACCCCCATGGGTAATGATGGTTCGGCAGATTTACAATATGTGTTAGCAGTCGCAAAATCTATTGGTGAGACCATGAAAAAAAGAATAGTGGTGGTAGATAAATCGACGGTGCCAATTGGAACAGCTGATAAAGTAAAAGCGACCATTCAACAGGAATTAGACAAAAGAGGGGTTATAATTGAATTTGAAGTAGTTTCGAACCCTGAATTTCTAAAGGAAGGAGCAGCCATACAAGACTTTATGAAACCAGACCGAGTGGTTATTGGTGCAGAAAGTGAGTATGCCATAGAAAAAATGAAGCAGTTATATACCCCTTTTTCTATGTCGCATGAGCGTTTTATTGTGATGGATGTGCGTTCAGCTGAAATGACAAAATATGCTGCGAATGCTATGTTAGCTACCAAAATTTCATTTATGAATGAAATCGCCAATATTTGTGAAAAAGTTGGTGCAGATGCCAATCAGGTACGAATCGGAATTGGTTCAGACAGCAGAATAGGGTACGGATTTATTTATCCGGGTTGTGGTTATGGAGGCTCTTGCTTCCCTAAAGATGTAAAAGCATTAAAAAAAATAGCTTCGGAATATAAGTATGAAGCAAAATTAATTACTTCAGTAGAAGAAGTAAATGATGCTCAAAAGTTAGTCATTGCACAAAAAATAGTAAAGCAATTTGGAGAAGATTTAACAGGTAAAACGTTTGGTATTTGGGGATTGGCGTTTAAACCAGGTACTGATGATATGAGAGAGGCTCCTTCAATTTATGTTGTAAAAGAATTGGTAAAAAGAGGCGCTAAAATACAGGCCTACGATCCAAAAGCAATGGAAGAAGCCAAAGGCTTCTATTTAAAAGGACTCGAAAATGTTTCTTATGTAGCTTCAAAATATCAGGCCTTGGAAAATGCAGATGCGATGGTATTATTAACAGAATGGAAAGAATTCCGTTCACCTGACTTTGATGAAATAAAGAAACTCTTAAAATCACCTGTCATTTTTGATGGCCGCAATCAGTACAATATGTTTAATTTAGCTGAAAAAGGATTTGAATATTATCAGATAGGTAAAAACTAAGGCAAAAAAAGTCTTCGACAGGCTCAGACTGACACTAAAGATGATTTTGATTAAATTATGAGGATTATAGCTGCTTTTAGGAAAGGGAATAGAAATGTCATACTGAGCCTGTCGAAGTGTAAATAAGAATCTCAGAACAAGGAAAAAAATAAAAGAACACATGAAAAACTTCGCCCTTATAGGAGCTAGTGGCTACGTAGCACCACGCCACATGAAAGCCATCAAAGAAACTGGCAACCACTTAATTGCGGCACTCGATAAATTTGACAGTGTAGGTGTGATGGATAGCTATTTCCCAAAAGCCGATTTCTTTACAGAGTTTGAACGTTTCGACCGACATATCTCTAAATTGAAATTCGAAAAAAACATTCCGTTAGATTATGTAAGTATTTGCACACCAAATTATTTGCACGATGCACATATTCGCTTTGCATTGCGACAAGGCGCTGATGCCATTTGTGAAAAACCATTGGTATTAAACCCTTGGAATATGGATGCTTTGGCAAAAATGGAAGCTGAAACAGGTAAAAAAGTCTACAACATACTGCAATTACGAGTACACCCAAGTATTATTGCTTTAAAAGAAAAAATAGCCAAAGGGCCAAAAGATAAAATTTACGATGTAGATCTTACCTATTTAACCTCGCGCGGCCATTGGTATTACACCTCTTGGAAAGGCGATGTTACCAAATCTGGAGGTATAGCTACCAACATAGGTGTACACTTTTTTGATATGCTGTCTTGGATTTTTGGAAATCTCAAACAAAACGTAGTACATGTAAATACACACGACCGTTCTGCAGGGTATTTAGAATTTGAAAAAGCACGCGTACGTTGGTTTTTATCTATCAATGCAGACACACTGCCTGACGAGGTAAAAGCAAAAGGACAAACCACTTACCGTTCCATTACTATTGAAGGTTCAGCGTTAGAGTTTAGTGGTGGTTTTACCGATTTGCACACCATCTCGTACCAAGAAATTATAGCTGGTAAAGGCTACGGGTTAGAAGCTCCGCGTCAAGCAATAGAAATAGTCCATAACATACGCCATGCAACACCCATTGGGGCAAAAGGAGACTATCATCCGTTTGTAAGTAAACCATTGGCAAAGCACCCGTTTGAGAAATAAAATTTCAACAATTATTACTAAAAAAACGATAACAGGAAAAAGATATTATATTAGTAGCCAGATAAATACACCTGAATATTTTTTGAAATCAATAAGAAACCATTGGCTCATTGAGAATAAATTACATTGGAGTTTAGATGTTATTTTTAAGGAAGACCAAAGCTGAAAGAGATCTAAAAATGTGGCTGAAATTTTTTCGATTATACTAAAAACAGTTCTAAAAATAATGCAAGAAAAACAAAAAATAAACAAGAAAATAAGTATTAAACGTATGAGGAAAATGGCCGCTTGGAATCTAGAACACCTTCTAGAATTGTTAAACTTTTAATGCGTTTAACCGGGTTTAATTACAAGTCATAAGGTATTTATGATGATAGTCTATAAATCCACGTCATGCCGAAGATGTCAGACTGAACTGAGCCTGTCCTGAGCTTTTGTCGAAGGGTCAAGTATTTATTCAGTAACTACTACTTTAAAACTATAAATCATGAAATTCTGAATGAAGACCACTATGCTTTAACTGAACTCAAATTAAAAAAAATAGTTGATGTATTACTAAAACCAATAAACGAGTATTAGGAAATACATAACTTTTAAAAGGATTTAATAGGAATAAATGATTAAAAAGTTATTTTTAACTGAATTATGTGAATGCTTTGTTATTTTTATAAATAAAACTTGTTTTTTTAAAATTAATGTATAGATTTGTCATCAAATTACAAAGAATGAAAACAAATAATACTTGGAACCGTTTCTATTTTTACTTTTATTTTATTAATAAAGGCTGAGACTTCGTAGGTATTATTTAAACAAAATATATTAAAAAGTCTCGATAAAAAATCGGGATTTTTTTTTGCTTAAAAGTGAATAATGAAAGTAGCAATACAAGGAATAAAAGGATCATTTCACCATATAGTGGCTGAACAATATTTTGGCAAGAATATAGATTTGATAGAATGCCTATCATTTACGGAAATGCCAAAATTATTACATACAAAACAAGCAGAAGTTCTAATTATGGCGATTGAAAATTCTATTGCAGGTGCAATTTTACCTAATTATGCGTTAGTTGATGAATATCAATTAACAATATGCGGGGAGCATCATTTGCCAATACACCATCATTTGATGGGGTTAAAAGGTCAAAATATACAAGATATTCAAGAAGTATATTCACACCCAATGGCATTATTACAATGTCATAATTTTTTTAAAGCATATCCGCATATAAAATTAATTGAAGACAAAGATACAGCGGTGGTTGCTAAAAGAATTAAAGACGGAAAACTAAAAGGTATTGGAGCAATAGCAAGTGAATTAGCTGCAGAAACGTATGGATTAGATATTTTAGCAGAAGAAATTCAAACTATCAAAGAAAATGCAACGCGTTTTTTTATTTTAACAAATTCACCAATTAAAAGCAGTGTTTCAGCCAATAAAGCTTCCATTAAATTTATTACAAGTCATGAAGCTGGAAGTTTGGCAAGTATTTTAACCATTTTAGCCAAACATCATTTAAATCTTTCTAAAATTCAATCCATGCCAGTGATTGAAACACCTTGGAAATATGCGTTTTTTGCTGATTTCACCTTTGATAGTTATGCTGATTATTACAATGCTATACAAGAAATAAAAGGAAAAGTGGAAACATTGAAAGTTTTAGGAGAATATACTAAAGGAAAAAGATAATGATACAAAAAGCGGACAGATTAAATGACGTGAAAGAATACTACTTTTCTAAAAAATTAAGAGAGGTAGCTGCATTAATCCAAGAGGGAAAACCAGTGGTTAATATGGCAATTGGAAGTCCAGATTTACAAGCGCCAGCAACTGTTGTGGATGCATTAAAAGAGGCTATGGAGCTAGAAACTGTACACCAATATCAAAGCTACCAAGGGATTCCAGCATTAAGAGAAGGGATTGCTAATTTTTATTCGAAGAATTACAATGTGTTTGTCGATCCTGCTACTGAAATTTTACCTTTAATGGGGTCTAAAGAAGGTGTTATGCATATTTCTATGGCTTTTTTAAATAAAGGAGATCAGGTGTTAATTCCTAATCCAGGATATCCAACGTATGCTTCAGTTACCAAATTAGTAGAAGCTGAGCCTATATTATATAATTTATCAGCAAAAAATAATTGGCTGCCAGATTTTTTAGAACTAGAAAAGCAAGACCTATCTAAAGTAAAAATAATGTGGATTAATTATCCACATATGCCAACAGGCGCAGTAGCTTCAAAAGAAGACTTTGAAAAACTGATTTCCTTTGCTAAAAAACACCATATTTTAATTGTAAATGACAATCCGTATAGTTTTATTTTAAATAATAAACCTCAAAGTATTTTGGCAATTGAAGGAGCTAAGGAAGTAGCCATTGAATTAAATTCGTTGAGTAAAACATTTAATATGGCGGGCTGGCGAGTAGGAATGGTAGTTGGTGCTGCTGAAATTATAAAAACCATATTGCAAGTAAAAAGTAATATGGATTCAGGGATGTTTTTAGGAATTCAAAAGGGTGCTGTAGCAGCTTTAAAATTATCAGCAGATTGGTTTGAAGCGCAGAATGTTATTTATGAAGAAAGAAGAACCTTGGTTTGGCGTATTTTTGACGCTTTGAATTGTACTTATAACACTTCTATTGGTGGATTATTTGTATGGGCAACATTACCTAAAGGTGAAACTTCAGAAAAATTTACGGATGCATTACTCTATGAAAAAGACGTATTTATTACTCCAGGAACAGTTTTTGGTTCAAATGGAGAAGGGTATATTAGAGCCTCATTATGTGTTTCTTCAGCGGTTTTAGAAGAAGTATTAATCCGATTAACAACCAATAAAAATTAAAAAATGGAAAAGGTAGTAGTTATTGGTTTAGGCTTAATAGGTGGTTCTTTAGCATTGGATTTAAAGAAGCGTACCAATTGTAAAGTATACGGAATTGATGAAAATAGTGCACATATAGAAAAAGCATTAGCATTGGGTGTCATTGATGAGGCTGCAGATTTTTCTCAAGTTTCAGATGCTTCCATAGTGATTATTGCAGTTCCAGTACATGTAATTCCGCAAATCACCAAAAATGTATTAGATGTGATTGGGAAAGACACCTTGGTTTTTGATGTAGGTTCTGTAAAAAATGAAATTTGTAAAGCAGTTGTAAATCATCCAAACAGATCGAATTATGTTGCAGCACACCCTTTAGCAGGAACAGAATTTTCTGGCCCAGAGGCAGCCATCTTCAATTTATTTGATGAAAAAGTGAATATACTGTGTGAAGTAGATAAAACAGATTGGAAAATTTTAGACAAAGCATTGGGTTTATTTAAAAAACTAAATATGCGTATAAAAATGATGAACCCGGAGGAGCACGATAGACATATTGCCTATGTTTCGCATTTATCTCACGTAAGTTCATTTATGTTGGGGAAAACAGTATTAGGAATTGAAAAAAACGAACAGCATATTTTTGATATGGCAAGTACTGGTTTTGCTTCAACAGTGCGTTTGGCAAAAAGTTCTGCCAATACTTGGGCGCCTATTTTTCTTCAAAATAAAGAGAATATATTAACTTCATTAGAAGAATATATTAAAAATTTGATTGAATTTAAGGAAATGATTGAAAGTGATAATACGGTGGCTTTAAAAGAAACAATGAACAACACAAATTATATAAAAACAATATTAAAAGGAATTAAATAGGTATTAAATTTTGTAAACAATGGAAATAAAGAAAGAAAACAGACAGTGGTTAGATGCAATGAATTTAGACCATCCAATAGTAATTGCAGGACCTTGTAGTGCTGAAACTGAAGCGCAAGTATTAAAAACAGCGCATGAGCTTAAAAATACGGATACCAATGTGTTTAGAGCAGGTATTTGGAAACCTAGAACGCGTCCAGGTGGTTTTGAAGGTGTTGGTGCTATTGGCTTGCCTTGGTTACAAAAAGTAAAAGAGGAAACTGGAATGTTGGTGACTACTGAAGTTGGAAATGCAAACCATGTAGAGTTAGCGTTAAAGCACAATATAGATATTTTATGGATTGGTGCACGAACTACCGTAAACCCTTTTGTGGTACAAGAAATTGCGGACGCTTTAAAAGGGGTGGATATTCCTGTGCTAGTTAAAAATCCGGTAAATCCAGATTTACCTTTGTGGTTAGGTGCTGTAGAACGTTTTCAAGCGGCAGGAATTTCTCAATTAGGCGTAATTCATAGAGGGTTTTCTACTTATAACTCGTTACATTACCGTAACAAACCGAAGTGGCATTTAGCGATTGAATTAAAAAAAGAATTTCCAAATTTACCGTTGATATTAGATCCTTCTCATATTTGTGGACGTAGAGATACCATTTTAGATGTTTCTCAAACAGGCTTAGATTTAAATTATGATGGATTTATGATTGAAACACATATTGATCCAGATAATGCGTGGAGTGATGCCGCTCAGCAAGTTACACCCGAACAATTAAGAGGAATCACAGAAGATTTAAGAATTCGTGAAAAGAGTAGTAGTAAAGAAGATTTTCAGCGTAAGTTGATGATGCATAGAAAAGAATTAGATTTAATTGATAGTAATATTCTTGAAGTTTTAGCCGATAGAATGGGTATTTCAAAAGAAATTGGTAAATTAAAACACAGTGAAAATGTGGCTATTTTACAAAGTGGAAGATGGTCTGATATTATTTCTAAAATGGTTGAAGTAGGTGTTTCAAAAGGCTTAAGTAAAGAATTTGTTGAAGAAGTATTTAGAGCAATTCATGTGGAATCTATTAATATTCAGCATAAAAATAAATAATTTATAACACGTTGTGTATTTTGATTTATTTGATAAAAATAAATGTCAGTTCGAGTGATTTTCGATAGAAAATTATATCGAGAACTATTTTGAAAGTCAAAAATTTGATTCTCGATACGAATTTTATTCGAATTGATTATTTTTTCCAAAATGCACAACGGATAATTCTAAAAGGTTTTTTTTAAATAGGTTACAATCAACATTCTAAATTTGTTTCTTGAGCGTAGTCGAAGGATGTTTTAGAATTGTAGGATGTAGATAACTAGACTAATTCAAAAAATGGACTAGAATTTATTTAAACAACCTCTTTTAAATGACAATTCATAAATTTAAATAGAGCATAAATTTAAGCTATATTTGTGCTTATATTTTTTATTAGGTGAAAGGAATTGTTACAAAATCTACTGGAAGTTGGTATACTGTTTTTAAAGAAAACGGTACGAGAGTTGATTGTAGATTAAAAGGGAAGTTTAGAATACAAGGGATAAAAAGTACCAACCCAGTGGCTGTTGGTGACCATGTGATATTTGAGTACGAGCAAGGTAAAAAAACAGGTGTTATCAATGAAATATTGGATCGAAAAAATTATATCATTCGTAAATCTGTAAATCTTTCCAAACAAACCCATATTATTGCTGCCAATATTGATACTGCCTTTTTATTGGTTACTATAGATAGCCCCCCTACATTTACGGGGTTTATAGATCGTTTTTTAGCAACTGCTGAAGCCTATCATATTAAAACAATACTACTTTTTAATAAGCTAGATGCTTATACAGATATCCAGTTAGATAAACTAGCGGAATTAGACGCTATTTATACAGATATTGGATATCAATGTATTCCGATTTCTGCTACTAAAAATATTAATATTGATGAGGTTAAAGTATTAATGAAAGATAAAATAACCATGTTTTCAGGGCACTCGGGAGTTGGAAAATCTACTTTGATAAATGCAATTGAACCGTCATTAAATTTAAAAACTGCTGAAATATCTAAGCAACATAAGCAAGGTTTACACACCACAACATTTGCTGAAATGTTTGAATTGAGTTTTGGCGGATTTATTATTGATACACCAGGGATTAAAGGTTTTGGTGTGGTAGATTTTGAACCTGCTGCAATCACAGATTATTTCCCTGAGTTTTTTAAACTAAAGTCTAAGTGTAAATTTAATAACTGTATGCATATTAATGAGCCAAAATGTGCCATAAAAGATGCTGTTGAAGAGGGCGAAATAGCGGCCTCTAGATATAATAGTTATATACAAATGGTGGAAGGAGATGAAGAACATTATAGAACAGATATTTATAGTTAGAAGAACGGAGTGATGAGTGAAAGAACTTGATGTGTACTTCTGAATATGTCATGCTAAGCTGAGCCTGTCCTGAGCTTTTGTCGAATGGTCGAAGCATTTTTTAGAATCTCATATTTTGTAAATTTAACGACTGCAATAAAGATTAAAATAAACTATATTTTTAAATGAAAACGGTTATACAAAGAGTATCAGCAGCATCCGTAACTATAGACGATAAGGTTGTAAGTGAAATTGATAGAGGGTTGCTAATTTTAATTGGAATTGAAGCAGATGATAACCAACAAGACATTGAATGGTTGACCAAAAAAATTGTAAATCTCCGCATTTTTAACGATGAAAATGGAGTGATGAATACTTCTTTGCTAGACCAAAATGGTGATGCTATTATAGTAAGTCAGTTTACATTGCAAGCAAGTACCAAAAAAGGAAATCGCCCTTCTTATATAAAAGCTGCAAAACCTGAAATTGCAATTCCATTATATGAAGCTTTTATTTTAGATTTTGAAAAGCAGTTACATAAAAAAGTTGGAACTGGTGAGTTTGGTGCAGATATGAAAGTGTCACTTGTAAATGATGGTCCTGTTACCATACTTATGGATTCAAAAAATAGAGTTTAACTATGCTTTAATAAGTTAAAACAATATTAAAAAATGGTTACATTTTGAAAGTACAGTTATTTTTGTAGTACTATTGTAATGAGTACTAACAAAATCTAAAAAAATGAAAATAACAAGAATTTTTACAATTGCTATTGCGTTGCTGACAGTAAGCACAGCATTAAATGCACAAGAAGCAACTAGTTTTAAGGCGGATGCGGCAAGTTCAACTATTAATTGGAAAGGGTATAAACCAACGGGTTCTCATGAAGGTACAATTGTATTACAATCTGGAGATTTAAAGATGGATGGTGATGCTATAACTGGTTCTTTTATTGTTGATATGACTACAATTAAAGATGCTGATGGAAGCGCAAAATTAGAAGGACACTTAAAATCAAAAGATTTTTTCGAAATAGAAGTATTTACAACTTCTAAGTTTGAAATTACAGGAACTGAAATGAAAGACGGAAAGTTACACGTTACAGGGAATTTAACAATTAAAGATGTAACTAAAGAAATTACGTTTCCTTCAGCAATTTCTAAAGGAGATGGTATGGTTACTTTAACTAGTGAAACTTTTCAAATTAATAGAGCCGATTACAAGATTCAATACAAGTCTAAAAGTTTTTTTAATAACTTGAAAGAAAAATTTATCAATGACGAATTTGATTTGCAAGTAAGCATTGTTGCAAAAAAATAAGTTAGTAATTGACAACAAATAAAAAAGCTCAAATTTAAATTTGGGCTTTTTTTTATGTCAAAGGTAAAATACTATTATTTTTAGTGGAAGTCATTACAAACGTACTTTGTACATTTCTAACAGAAGCCAAAACAGATAATTTATTTTTTAAAAAATTTTGATAATTTTTCATGTCTTTTACAATAATTTTTAAGAGGTAATCGTAATTTCCTGCAACATGAAAACATTCAATAACTTCTTCCATTTTATTGATGGCCGTTTCAAATTTTGTAATCAATTCTTTGGAGTGTACCAATAAGGTTACTTGACAAAAAACTTCAACATGGTATCCAACTTTTTCTTTGTTTAAAACGGCAACGTATTTTTGTATAATGCCAGTTTTTTCTAATCTTTTAATACGTTCATAAACGGGTGTTTGTGTAAGTCCAGTTTTTACAGCTAATTCTTTGATGTTAATTTTTGAATTTTCTTGAAGTAATGTCAGTATTTTTTTATCGGTATCATCTAAAGTCATCATTATCAGTAATTTTTGCTAAATATATAAAGAAAATAGGAGATTAAAAGAAAATAAAACTAATATTATAAGATATGTTAGTTTTATTTTCTGAATTATTAAATTTATTCAGTTTATTAACTTGTAGATTCGTAATTTTATAAGATAAATTAATGAATTATGAGCAATAAACCAGCAAACAACATACAAGATTTACAATATTTTGGAGAATTTGGAGGCGTTAACCCTTCAATTTCAGATTCAGCAACGTATACATTTATACATGCTAAAACGATGCTTGACACTTTTGAAGGTCACGCAGAAGGATGTTATTTATATTCCCGTCATACAAGTCCAAGTAACTTGTATTTAAGTAAAGCTTTAGCCGCTATGGAATTTACAGAAACAGCGAATGTAGCAGCTTCAGGAATGGGAGCAATTACCTCTGTTTTACTGCAAGTTTGTGGAGCAGGCGATCATATTGTTTCTAGTAGAACAATTTACGGAGGTTCATATG
>Ga0307989_1001577_pt1 | contig 11961 bp, 19 predicted proteins | sample EllFjometagen185_FD_203164 | JGI IMG/M metagenome (GOLD analysis project Ga0307989, IMG submission 203164) | Marine microbial communities from Ellis Fjord, Antarctic Ocean - #185 | ecosystem: Environmental > Aquatic > Marine > Unclassified | place: Southern Ocean | collected 2014-10-08 | reverse complement strand
ATCAGTTGTTCTTATAGAGGCAACAAAAAAGGCCAGCAAAGCTGACCTTATATATGTACTCCGGACAGGGCTCGAACCTGTGACCTACGGATTAGAAAGCCGTGGCCTTTTAAGCTATATAAGAGCTATAAGGGTGCCGGTCACCAAAAAGTCACCATTTTGAAATTGTTTTGAAACGGGAATACTCGTTGTAGGCAGACCCTTATACAGTAAGGGCTAGCGGGCTTTGGTTGCTAAAAAGTTGCTGTACCATTCTGCTATTCTATTAATTAGCAATTTTTCCACAATTTTCACATTTGAGCGTATGCGAAGCCTCTCCTTGATATGTTTTCCAAGGGGAATTAATGCCACCCCCTGATAAAAGTGAAACCCCTTTCACAACCGCCTGGGCGGTATTGATTGCAAAAGCCATAGGATCGGCCTTGTCTACACGAACGAGTACACCTCCGCAATGTACACATTCGAGCCTTTCAAGTTCTTCAGGTTCTCCACGTTCAATGTGCCCATTATTCTCAAGCCATTCGGAAATTTCTGAAAATGATAATATTTTGATCTTCTTTAAAAACGCTACTAGTTGATCAACTATCCAAGAATCAGCATTATTAAGAATATTAAAATAGATTATTTCACAACCTGTAGTCACCTCACTGAAGTTCCCCTTCAGGAATATTTCACTACTGTAATCAGACTGCTGTATTAAGCATCCATCGAGTTCATCTATTATTATTGGAGTATCTTTAACTTTTATTCTTCTGGTCGCCCCTGAATAAGACGAATGTTTTTCTCCAGCTGGAAAAGCAAAATAAAAACTTGAATCAAAATGATGATCATCCGGCCATTTATGGTTCTTAATAGTACTAGTAAATTTAATACTTTTTCTTGTCAATTGAATATGCGCTTGTGTTGAGATCGGTTCTTCTTTGTTTTTGTTTAAGAACCGAATACTGTGGCAAAGTAAAGAAGTGCTTTCCCCACTATTGAGTAGATTATTATTTTGAAATTTCTTTAGAACGTTTTTTGAAAATGCTTTTTCCTTTTGAGAATAATTTTTTAACACCCCCTGTGGTAATAGCTTGTTAAAGTCTGGCGTGATCAAATGATACACATATTCACCTCCTATTTCAGATACGACAAGTTCACACTCACTCATTTTGTATTCATACTGAGAGTTGGAAAAGAGCATAGACTTCATTGTCAATAATATATTTTGGGCTGAAAAATCAAAAAGAATCTCCTTGCGACCAATATCATGTGAGTCTCCTCTCTCCAAATGTTCAAGCCTGAACTCAAGTACGTCACTCATATGATTACTCCTTAATTCAACTATGATCTTTATCTGCTAGCTATTCCCGAAATATTGGACAACCATGTTCATGTTGTTGAGCTGACATGCTATATGGAATCTTGGTCCATTTAAACACATAACGATACTGATAATGTTCACTATGTCTAATGACTCTGCAAAATTTTAAAATTACTGCCTTCGTCTAATAAAACCTACAGAGAAAATTGCACACATACGGATCTATTAGTAGAACAAGTCAAACACTTCAAAAAACCCTCGAACGGGATTAATCAATTCTAAATAATTGTACATATAATGATAGTTATCTTGGAAGTATATGATTGCAAGAGGGACACTATACGCAAGATTTCCTCTCCAGCGAGATGATTTTTCCTCTAATGCTAGTATAAGCTTCACTGAATCTCTCATGTCATGAGAATCAAAATAGTTCATTACCTGATCGTCTATTTCATCTTGAAAAGGAAGAGCCAATAAATAGCCTAGTCCCGGAAATATTGTAAAATTAATTATAGCTATCGGAGCCTTTTTAAGAATAAATTTTCCGATATCCTGCCAGAATATTTTCGATTCGGCATCGTCAAATGAAATCTGGTGAATTTCTTTAAAGTAATATTTATAATCTTTAATTTTGGATGATTTATAAATTGCATATAAACCAAATCCATTAGCTATTGGGAAATAAAAATATTCAGGAGCGGTAAAAATTGAAATCACCTGCGATATACCTAATACCCAAATCAGAATATTACGGGGTCTTGGGTGCGGTTGCAGATACAAGACACTTATTATACCAAATACTATTGGTATATATGGGACACTTTGAAATAGATAAAAAAATGATGAGGCCCATATCAGCCATACCCCCCAATTTGCCATCACAATTAACGCAACAATCCCTATTAGTACGAATTCCATACCGCTTGTCTCTCCAAAAAAATACACTGATGCGATAACTTCAGGCGATCACCAAGGATCTTACGTGAATTTATCTACTGGGTTATCAGACAATAACTCTTAAATTTTGTATGATGTAGATTAGAATTCTTTTACGACCTATACTCTAGTTTACAGTAAAACAATATCTTCGTCATGAAAATATGATATTAGAGTGATACAATGAAAATTGAAATGAAAAATAATGCAAGAATGATAATTTTACTTTTGTCATTAATTGTTTCAGTATTGATTCTAATCAACATATACCCTAACATTTATGACCTGTATTTAAGAATTAAGCAGATTCCATGGTGGGTATCCATTGTAGTGTTAATTTTTACATATAATGTCATACTTAGCATTTTTAAAAAACTAAAAAAAACGTTAAAATGGACTAAATGAAAGTCACTCTGTTTTTGAAAAGAGGGATTTCAAAGATCCACCAATCCCAGTGTACATTTTCATAATTATTTTGCCGCCTGATTTTCCACTACTAAACATTGAATCCTTAGTAGCCTCAAATGATGATTCAACTGCGTGACCAATTTTAGTGCCAATGTCCTTCACATCTGGGAATAAACTCTTTAGTCTAGAGCCAGTATCACTAACAATAATTTTGCTAATTATTGTAACCATGGAGCTGATATTCTTTTTAAACTTATCTTGCTGTTCTTGAATACTCCATTGGTCAATATTTCTGCAACGACGCATAGCGGAGAAACCAATAACGCTCGTAAAAAAGCCTGCCCCAATACCCTGTGCTACATCATTCGCATTTTGTCCGGTTCCCGGGACTATCGATAAAATATTTTCAATTACTTTGTCTCCGACATTCATCACATTAATTGTAAGAGCAAGCTGCAATATATCCTTCATTATCTTAATTTGAACAGCAGTCCCTGGTCTTGTATTATAAATAGTAGATATTGTATTTACCATTTTTACATTTTTATATAATACAACGAATACATCTAATGATCGATAGGGGCTAAATATTACACCTATCATAACATCTCTTATACCATTAAAGATCTCTCTCTCAGCTTTTTCATCCAGAGGCTTAACCATCTGCTCTACTGCGTTTTTGCTTTTATTGATCATCTCCACATTCATGAGTCTAGTATTATTAGATAAAAGTTTTACTCCTGACGGGTCATAATCGGGATGTTTCATTAGCTGTTGCTGACGCTGTGTCAAAAAGCGACGATATCTTCTCAGTTCAGGCTGGGTGGGCTCTTCTTGCATTAGATACTCTGGAGGGGCTGATGCCTTCTTGAGGGAGATTATTGTTATAAAATACTTAGTGATTAACTGCAAAACCAAGGCAACTATCACAAAACTAAAAATATACCCAATGTAAGAATTAAGCTCGAACACTTTTTGAATTGTCAGTGCAAACTCTACAATAAAATAAGTAATAAAGAGAGCACCAAGTAGTAGAAGAGTGTGCTTCATATTATCTCAGCGCTCTATCCTAATAGTCTCGCCATCAATGTCAACAGTGCCCTCATATTTATTGTCTTCCAATGAGCTGATTATTGATTTTTTAAGACGATTATAGACAAATCCACCACCACTATGTGATATTTTAATATCACCACTTATATTCGCCTTTATAAGGCCAAATATTTTCGAAATGGATACATCAATTCGCACATTCATAAGATTATCTCGCTTTTAACAGGTTAAAACATTCAGATTTCCACGTTACTTCTCATTGACAACAAAAATTCTATCTGGTCAGTGTTATGATGGTTCGGTAAGGCCATTTCTACAAGCCAAGAATTTACATTACCCAGACGCGCAAGTTAGTGTGAGATGTCGGAGGAAATGACAGCTCCAATGGGGTGGGAAATATTTATACTTGTTTACCACATTCAGTAACTATCAACGGATCTATCACATGATTGAAATGTCTTAAATCTTGTATACGTTTATTTATTATGTAAAAGCAGGAACCTGATTTCTGAATAAACCTAGCATATATCATTCTCGACGCACTCAAAAACCATGTTCTGAACACTTATTAAAACTCATTATGAACACAATACCTATTCCACCCCAAGGGACAAGCCCAACTCCAGTAGGCGCAAGGATTAGCCCAATAATTATAAATATTACTATACTAATCACCCTTTTAAAGGTCCATTTAACCTCATTTTGACAATTTTTCTTGCTGCACACTTTTGACATTCTACATCCTCGTGAATCGATCCTTAAAGCTGTCTTTGTTCAAATCTTGAAGCCAATTAGACATAATCCCTAAAAAAGAATATTCTACGTCATCTGTTATCCTATGCGAATTAAGCCTAATTCCGTCTAATATGTTTAGGTGATAACGCATGACTCCCATTAATCAAACATGTCTATACTTTAGTAATCTTCCGATTTTAATCCAAATATATCCTTGTACGCCGCCGCCAGAGTACAAGCAGAGATAGGTATAGTAAACAATACACCGACTCCAAGAGCTAGGACACCGAGAAAATTTATGGCAAATAGCATTATGAGAAGCCAGAATATTCCAAACCATTTTTTACCGACTTTTTTGCGACTAAATTCCATTGCTTGAAAAAATTGGATTCTCCTATCAATGATCAATACATTTGCGAAAGTGTATGAGACTGTAAAATATATGCCTGGAATTATTAATAAAAAGTATCCTACTGTCATAAGTAAACCACCCACAATACCAAAAAGGACCAATGGTAAAAAATGATTGAAACCTTTAAAGAAATCTCCAAAGTTAGGTGTTTTCCCTTGATCTATTTTAAAAGAAACATTTAAAAAACCCACAGAGAGCGGTTGTGCTAAGAGTGTGAGTACAATCACTGTACCAATGCCTGGGACAAGCTGTGGTAGAATCATGGCAAAAATATATAGTGCAGTGAAACCCAGGAACCCTCCAGTATACTGGGTGAAGTATTTCCATCCCTGCCTTATCCAATTACCTACATTCACAGTATAACTTTCATTGGCCAAAGTTGATAATTCTTTATCGGGTAAAGATGTTCCCATTGAAAAAGATTGAGGTTCTGGGGTTCTAAAGGCCTCGGCTATTATGGTTCCTCCATCTGCAGAACAAAAGGTAGTTCCCTCAGGATATTCCTTGTTACATATTATACACTTTGGGATCATTTTTTCTGGTGAGACTAGGGCTGTTGAATCATCTGCACAAAAGCGAATACCGTCTGGATACTCTTTTCTACACTGCGGGCAGACAGGTTTGAAAAGATAAATAGAATCCAAATCAGCTCTACATTTTGAGCAATATTTATCCCCTTCATTAAAAGGTGTTTGGCAATCCGGGCACTTCATAATTATATCTCCTCTTTACTTTTAGGCAACTCGACTTCTCCGAAACAATATAAATTGATAGTGGAACAAGCTCATGATAATATATGTCAGATATAAACCTTGATTATTATATGGAGTGGTCATCCCATTTTAAACAATAACCTTCAATGACAATTAGGACAATGAGAACTATAACCCCTTTTACTATGAAATATTCCGATGGCTATTCCTAAGGGGGCGAGAACGGGGAATAGAGTAAAGCCTGAAAGCAAGATTAGTCCTCCAACTATAACGCCTCCAATTTGGTAGGGTGTGCTACTCTCTGATGTGTGTACCATCTCACTACCGCAATTTTTACATTTCATAACTTATTCCCTATTAGTTAAATTTGGATCCGCAGGATGTGCAAAAGGCATTTTCTTGCTTGATCGGTTCGCCGCATTCGTGACAGAATGTGTTTGTTTTTTTATCATGCCCGATAATTTGTGAGCCTTCAATCAAAGCTTGATATCTTCCACTCTGATACCACTTATTCAATTCTTTTGCGCGCATCACAGTCCAGGGATGGCTAAGATTCATAACAAGTAACGTCTCTACAAACTTATTTGAGGATTCATACGTAATATCTTCAAATGCCTCAGCTTGTTTTAAAAATGCATCCGAGTTGAAATTATCATATGCCCGAATAGGTAATCCGGCAATTTTGGCGAGTGCGCCCATGGCATGATCGATATTTTGGCACGCTAGAAGACCTGCTCTATCACAAGTATATTCTGATCTTCTATACCATTTCATTATCCCGAGTTGGACACCACTCGTTATCAAGTTTCCCAGCCCAAGAGTTGTTGCCTGAATAGCACTACTAATAGCAGGAAGACTTAGCGCAATTTGACTATACAGCACATGTTCACATTGGACATGTCCCAATTCATGACCAAGGATAAAATTCACTTCCTCTTCTGTCATATACTCTATACAATCTGAACTTATAATAATCATAGGCTCTTCAACATTAACAGCCATTGCATTTGGGAAGCCAATTTCAACATAGAGCTTTGGTATTTTCTCGATATTCAGAATTTCACAGACATTTACATATCTTTTATAGAGCTCAGGATAGCTCTCATGAGTTACCAGGATATTGCTCCCTGCATACTGAATCTTATAATACTTATCAATTCCCAGCTCATTAATTTTCCGAAAAAATCTATCCGCGAGTGGTATCTTTTTCATCATTTGCATGGTACTAATGTCAGAAGGATGCTGATAATGTTCTGCATTTAAATTGTCAATTATCTTACTCATAAATTTTGTCCTATTGGGTTTTCAAGAGAGACTACGTATACAATGTTCATCGATTTTTTTAAATAACTGTTTTTGCATGTATATGCCCCAGGCAGAGGTGAGGGCTGCTGGCCAAAGTAGAAACCAAGCCACTGCCATCCCTACACCCTTATCAAGCCACTTTGCAGCCCCAATACGTAACACTAGATCTTCAGCCCTTGATTCTAATGAAATGGTAATAGCAATCTCTAGTCCCAGTGCTTTTTTTGCAGTTTTGAGAAATATGTTAGTTGCTTGTTGTCTTCCCTGAATAATCTGGGACTGGCCTTCTGAAATAATTTGCACTTCAAGCTTATCTTTCTCTAATAGTCTTCTCACCTCATCAACAATTCTTCCCCGCTCACTTCCCTTTGAATGAAATGTGCGAACTATAGATTTCAACTCACTTGTATCTACTTCCTGACTTCCAGAACTCTGTTGAGAGTTAGCTCTCATTGGAGCACCACAACTTCCACAAAATTTTTGACTAGCTTCCAAAACTGTTCCACATGAGGTACAATGCATAGGTTTATCCTTTTAATCCTTTTCCAAGACGTATTTCACAACCACCACAATTTGATTTCCATAATTCTTGGCGCAATGACAGATGCTTGATGCTCATCTTCATTATTATCAGACATTGAAATATTATATCCTAGTACCGCCCTAGTTTCGAGTTTCCACAAGAATTACAGTTAAACAGCTCAAACCCATCCTCTCCCCAGCGTTTGATAATGGGGAGATGCTTTTCTAGATTATCCTGTGTTAAAACACCAGAACGATGCCCAAATCCAATCAGCATCATCGCTGGTAACAACCCAACTAATCCAGCTAAGGCTACTAAGGCAGCCGTCACCGCCCCTCCAGTTGAAAGCATTCTCATAGCTTCAGCTTTGTTAAACATCCTGGTATTTCCACACTCTGGGCATTCAGTAAGAAATATTGTTTCATCCCCTACTTGATACTTCGATTGCATAAATTTTCCTTCTCAGCCTCGCTCAGTTAATAATATTGTTTTCACCGTCAATAGACACCGTTCCCTTGGCCCCGCTATCCTCAATAGATCTGACTATTCTCTTCTTGATTTGTGAGATAGCAAAAGCCCCAGCCGATGGCCCCACGTTGAGTTCACCGCTTACGTGAACCTTCAGCATCCAAAAGAGTTTTTGAATTTCAAGTACCACAACAACGTTCATCTAAATTCCCTCTATGAGTGTCACTAAAATTTGCTTTATTAACTTTGCATGAATCAAGTGAGCGGTCGTGTCAGCACAGCTCGGGTAGTATTGTAAATGCATTTATTACTTCTTGTCTGTATGTTTCCGTGGAAGGAATAAGCTGAATTTAACGTTATAATATTATGCAACGGATTGATTATCGTCGATAAACTTTTAACATATTTGACCTATCATCAACAGGAATCACAATGTCCTTTTTGGTAATTATAAAATACAATTCCACCTAGAATGCCTGTGATGGGCAACAACGTACCTCCTGATATTAGCGTAACTATCATAAGTATGTAACCATACATTTGATACTGACCGCTGTACTCAGAGAATTTCATCTTTTTACCACATTTTTTACATCGTTTATCTGGTTTGTGATCGGGCATTTATTTTACTCCCAAATATTTGACTCCAAAGAATCCACAGATAATATTTATCCTGGCCATATAGTTTTCCCACATTGTTCATGTTTATCAATGGTTCCTATGTTCATTAAGGCTTCGCCCAAGTAACACCCCCCATAAACCAATGGGGTTCACTTTTTCTTTCATCTCTACATTACAATCTTCACATTTCATCTTTACTCCCATCTGTTGTACCCAATAGTATCTGGATATCTACCAAGGGTTTTAGTGAAATCTTTCACTGCGCGTTCATAATTGGCATATGATGAATTGTCGGCTATCATTGAAATACTATATACTTGATCCACTCGGCTACAATTCTCGGAAACTTTGTAATACTTCTGCTAATCGTCTCTCTGATGAGATTCTATCCAAAGCATAGTATCCCATATTAAAAATATACCCTCTATTCCCACTCTCAATTAACCCTATCTGATAAACAAATGTTCGTCCGTATAACCCACCATTTAATTCTAAACCAGACATTTTTATCCTCTTCAAAAAATGGCTAGTTACGATTTGAGGTGACATCAACGATTCCCTTTGACTCAATGCTATATACTCATGTGTAGATCTTGAAAGTGATGGATCATCAATGACCATTATTATCATAAAATTACCATCTAGAAAATTGATAACTGTGTAATGATCGAGATCGAGATCAGAATCTTCTTTATCGATAGTTGCACTAAACGGAACCGTTATCTGATAAGCTTTTCGCTTTATTTCTTTTGCAGAAAGTTGCCCTAGAAACACTAGCATAAGCACGATACCGAAATATGTCTTATTTAAAGTCATTACTCATACTTCCCCATGCTTGTTATGGATTAGGAGATCATTGGACAAAACTAATCAGCCATAAAGTCATCATACTTCGGATCAACGACCTTTCGACCTAGGAATTGACGCAGGGATTAAGCCTAGAAGAATTACTCCAATTAGAGTTTCCATTTTTCCTGTTTTGTTCGCCAATACCGTCCTAATGTTTGCGTATCAAATGTGATACTAAAATATTTTAAATGAAGCGAACAATTTCTCCAAGCTATTTCGTATTCGTGTTGAATCTTTATACCCAAGTGGGTAAATTGCTGAAACTTTTTTTATCTTTTTATTGTGGATTACTATGATGCCTTCATTCATTACTGGAATGTCATAATCCATCATTACACCGCTGAAAGAATACTTCATAGCGGGATAATGTTCATCCCAGAGAAAATATTTAGAATATGCCAATTGTGCGTTAGAATAAGTGCTTTGCATTAATCCTTGAATAAATTTTTTAAGAAATGTTTGATACTCTGCATTGGTTTTAAATAAAAGCGGCCCACCAGGCCGTTCTAGCATTATAGCAACTTGCTGCATAATAAAAAGGTCTTCGTTAAGTCCGGTAGAGGTGCAAACCCAGGAATACTGATCATAATTTAGCCTCTCTGGATCGCCAGGGAATTCTATCTTAAATCCACCTTCTATAGAATTATACTCCTCTGCAGTAACTGTCAAAGTAACGCACATGGCAAATAATAGCCCATGCTTAAGGAGAAACATAGCATTCAGCTCCATTATTTGCACAACAATAATATCCTCCCTTGTGTCTAACGCCTTTGGCTTGAACTATTCCCAAAACAGACTCCCTCTTGATCCCCTCATTATTTATTTTGTCTCAGGTAAGCACCCTTGATCGAACTGGAATCTATGATCAATCCGGTGAATGCCACCTTTGCATCCGAAATCGGGTGCCCGTTAATATAGATTATGAGCCTCTGATCAAATTGATCGTCCGGATCACTCCCGGGAGCCCGTTCCCATTCAAATTCTATCTTGGCATCATCGTATTTCACATATCCCGTTCCATTTTTCTTGATCTTCAGGATACAGGCCCCACCAGTTCGCATATCAATGCCATCATATACTCCCCAGATAGTCTGAGCACCTACCACTCTATTGTAATTTTCCATGTAGGCTTCAGGGGATCGTTCTGGATTTGGAGCTTCCTTTTTGAAAGCCTCACATCCCCCCATAAATAGCACCACTAACAAAACGGTTAATTTCATGTTTATTCGTCTCATTTAATTCCTTTCATATTGAAATACACGGGTTAAAGCTTTTTGAAATATTGAGGACCACAAAATTATCTATTCTTAGGCATATAAAATTGAATCATTTGATTAATGGTCTCGCGATAACTATCCTATACAACCTTTCGATATTTGTTTGGAAGAATTCCGCCCCGTGCTTTTATAAAACAATTTTCAATTTGATTAGAACTACCTTGCCGCCAATTGTTTCAAAAGCCTCTTGCTTCTTGGAGAGAGACCGATCCTTGAGTTGAGTTCATTGATATCCTCGATTACATCTAATGCCTTAAGCTTGAGCTGCTTCCCAAAACAGACTCGCTTTGTATGATAATTGTATCCGTCCACATCGTTCTCAACTTGCGTTCCCCTCGTATAGTCATTACTGAACTGTAATCCGCATTATTCAGGGTAATTGGCTTGACTTTTTACACACTACCTTGTTATACGCCTAATTTCAATTGGTCTCTTTTATTCGAATGCTAGCAATAATAACTTCCTAATTAGGAAGGTGCAATTTGTGGGAAACTAGATGAACTCTTGTACCAGACTCCGCATTTCGTAATGCACGAAATGCTGGAAAGTTGTCATTCATCATTATCCCTCCAGCAAAGATGAATACACTGAGAATCAGAAGACCAATCAGTTGAAATGGAACAATGAATTCGCGGGAAAGCAAGAAAAGGAGCGACACGAGACCCACACTAAACAAAAAAAGACCCCACAACCCCCAGGCAAGAGTCTCCAGCTTACCAACAAGAGGATCGCCACTGTTTCTATTGTTTGTGCTATTCAAAACTATTGTTCCCGCAATAATGTCGTGTAGCGCTTGCTTTTTCTTAGTTAATCCTGTCATGAAAAACCCTATTAATAGAGTAATTGCCGAAAGTATTTTTGCCCAATATCGCGCATTCGCTTTTCTAAATGACATTCTGTTAAGATCAATATCTGTTACGGTTATCCTCAATGCCATCTTGCCTGGAGTTGCGAGCCATGATGATGATTCAAAAAGTGTGAAGTAAAGCCAATTTAAAATCAGGGCAAGAGTGAAACTCAATATCCAGGTTGTTGACACTATCGTGTGCCAATCATATCCAAAACTTCCCAGGAAATATCCAACGATAAAGCCGAGAAGACTTCCAACAACAATTCCGAAGAAAAGCAAAATCATTGAATCAAATATTGTTGCAAGCGCTCGTCTCAATAATCCAGCGTAATCGCAATAATCTTCATGATGATTAAAGTTTGATAACTTGTCGTTTATTGCTAAACCACAGGAAAAACAATATTTTTCTTTCTCATTTACTTTTGTGCCACAATTAGAACAAAACATTCTATTCCCCTTTCTATTTATTGTTGTGCGTATAACGCTCTTGGCTTAAGCTGCTTCCCGA
>Ga0307989_1001576_pt1 | contig 11967 bp, 8 predicted proteins | sample EllFjometagen185_FD_203164 | JGI IMG/M metagenome (GOLD analysis project Ga0307989, IMG submission 203164) | Marine microbial communities from Ellis Fjord, Antarctic Ocean - #185 | ecosystem: Environmental > Aquatic > Marine > Unclassified | place: Southern Ocean | collected 2014-10-08 | reverse complement strand
TAATGGCCCTTATAATCAAAAACAGACCGAATAAAATAAACGGAATACTTAACCATTGCCCCATATTCAAAGCCATTCCAGACTCAAAAGTTTCCTGATTCTCTTTGATAAACTCAATGAGGAAGCGAGCCAAAAACATTAAAATAAAAAATACACCTAATATTAAACCAGGTTTATTTTTCGAATTTGTACGCCAATACGTAAACATTAATAATCCAAAAACCAGCAAATAAGAAAGTCCTTCATAAATTTGAGTTGGATGTTTTGCTACCATTTCACCATTACGTTCAAAAATAACTCCCCATGGCAATGTTGTTTCAACACCGTAAATTTCAGAATTCATCAAATTTCCCATTCGAATAAAAAAAGTAACCAATGCAATTGGCACTACAATTCTATCTAAGGTCCAAAGAATAGAACGTTTTGTTACTAATTTTGAATGAATAAACATGGCTATAATAATTCCAAAGGCACCTCCGTGGCTAGCTAATCCTCCATGCCAAATCATAATAATTTCTTTTGGGTTTTGAGAGTAATATTCCCAACCGTAGAAAAAAACATGACCAAGACGCGCTCCAACAATGGTTGCGATTATTAGATAAAAGAAAAGGCTATCCAACCATTTTGGTTCAACATTTTCCGACAAAAACATCTTCTCTCCAACATAATATCCAAGTAAAAAGCCCGATGCAAAAAGCAATCCATACCAACGAATGGATAATGGCCCTATTTGAAAAATCTCCGGATTTATGTTCCAATGAATAAAATTTAGAATGTCAATCATAAATAATTTGTTTCAAGAAAGTTTTTGTTAATAATTCAAACATTAAGCACCACCTTTTCCATGGCAGTGTTTAAATTTCTTGCCACTTCCACATGGACAAGGATCGTTTCGCCCTACTCTTTTTTCAACTGTAACTGGCTGCGATTTTGAACGTTCCTGGGTTTGCGAATTTGCTCCCTCCATTGCATTCTCGGCACCAGGAAGTTCTGACTTTTGCGTTTTATAACGGCTCATGTCTGTCCGCTTTCTTGATTCAGCTTCACGAATCTGATCTGGTCTCTGAATTGGAATCTGTCCTTTCATTAATGTAGAAACTACATCTTTATTTACTTTTACAACCAAAACTTTAAACAAGTTGAACGACTCGAATTTGTAAATCAAGAGTGGGTCTTTCTGTTCGTAAGTTGCATTCTGAACAGATTGCTTCAAATCGTCCATTTCGCGTAACTGTTCTTTCCAGGCTTCATCAATCGTATTCAGAACAATCTGCTTTTGATATGATTTTACCAGTTCTTTTCCGTTATTATCATATGCCTTTTCAAGGTTACAAATAATCTGAAAAACCTTTTTCCCATCAGTAATTGGAACAACAATATTTTTATAGACCTCCTTTTTGGTTTCATAAACATTTTTGATGACAGGAAATGCTTGTTTTGCAATGGTTTCAACTTTCCGTTTGTAACCATCTATCATCTTTCCATAAATACGCTGAGAAATTTCATCAGGCTTCAAACTACCAAACTCTTCTTCTGATACCGGCGACTCCAAAGAGAGTAAACGCATCAGTTCCATATTGAAATCTTCAAACATATCAGATCCATGATAGTCATTCACCAACTCCTCAACCGAGTCGTACATCATATTCAATACATCAACTTCCAGTCGTTCTCCAAACAGTGCGTGTTTACGTTTTTTATAAATCACTTCACGTTGCGAATTCATAACATCGTCATATTCCAACAATCGTTTACGAATTCCGAAGTTATTCTCTTCAACTTTTCTCTGCGCACGTTCTATTGATTTTGAGATCATAGAATGCTGAATTACCTCACCTTCTTTCAAGCCCAACTTATCCATTACTCCTGTAATTCTTGCTGAGCCAAACAAACGCATTAAATTATCTTCCAACGATACATAAAACTGCGAGGAACCCGGATCTCCCTGACGTCCAGCACGACCACGTAACTGTCTGTCAACGCGCCTTGAGTCATGTCGCTCAGTACCTATAATTGCTAAACCACCTGATTTTACAACCTCAACAGAAAGCTTAATATCGGTACCACGACCAGCCATGTTTGTTGCAATTGTAACTGTTCCTGCATGACCGGCTTCGGCAACAATATCTGCCTCGCGTGCATGCAATTTTGCATTCAATACGTTGTGCTTTATGCCTTTTATTTTTAACATACGGCTAAGTAATTCCGAAATCTCGACTGAAGTTGTACCGACCAAAACAGGACGACCAGCTTTATTCAATTTTACAATTTCGTCGCCTACCGCATTGTATTTTTCGCGTTTTGTTTTGAATACCAAATCTTCCTGATCATCGCGTACAATCGGACGGTTTGTAGGAATTACAACAACCTCCAGTTTATAGATGTCCCATAATTCTCCTGCTTCGGTTTCTGCAGTACCTGTCATACCGGCTAATTTGAGGTACATTCTGAAGTAATTCTGTAAGGTAATAGTCGCAAAAGTTTGCGTTGCAGCTTCAACTTTTACCTGCTCTTTCGCTTCAATTGCCTGATGCAATCCATCGGAATAACGACGGCCCTCCATAATACGACCAGTCTGTTCATCAACAATCTTTACTTTATTGTCGATAACTACATACTCCACATCTTTTTCGAACATGGTATATGCCTTAAACAATTGGTTAATTGTATGAACACGTTCCGATTTTATTGAATAATTCAAAATCAGTTTATCTTTTTCAGCCTGTAGTTTATTCTCAGGCAGATCAGAGTTTTCTAAATCGGCCATTTTCCCACCCATGTCAGGTAGAATAAAAAACTCATTGTCATCAAAACCAGCAGAAATTAAATCAATTCCTTTATCGGTTAATTCAACTGAATTTTGTTTTTCTTCGATAATGAAATAAAGCGGGTCTGTAACAATATGCATATTTTTGCTATTCTCCTGCATATACAAATTTTCTGTTTTCTGCAAAACAGAACGCATTCCCTCTTCGCTCAAAAACTTAATTATCGATTTATTCTTTGGTAATCCTTTCTGAGCACGAAGGAGTAATAGTCCCCCCTCCTTTTTCTCATCGCCGGTGGCATCTGATTTTGTTAGAAGTTTTTTTGCATCAATAAAAATACGATTAACCAATTCTCGTTGTACTCTATACAACTTCTCTACATACCCTTTTAACTCCTCAAATTGCTGATCGTCACCTTTTGGCACTGGTCCGGAAATAATTAACGGAGTACGCGCATCATCAACTAAAACTGAATCAACCTCATCAACAATTGCATAGTTATGTTTTCGCTGAACCAAATCTTCAGGATTGATTGCCATATTATCGCGCAAATAGTCAAACCCAAATTCATTGTTAGTTCCAAACGTAATATCGGCATTGTAGGCTTTTCTCCGGTTTTCCGAATTGGGTTGATGTTTATCTATACAATCAACAGATAGTCCATGAAACTCATATATTGGCCCCATCCACTCAGCATCCCTTTTCGAGAGATAATCGTTAACTGTTACAATATGAACACCTCGGCCAGCAAGTGCATTTAAAAATACAGGCAATGTTGCAGCCAATGTTTTACCTTCTCCGGTGGCCATCTCTGCAATATTTCCCTGATGCAAAACAACACCTCCAATAAGCTGAACATCGTAATGAATCATGTTCCAGATAATTTCGTTACCTCCCGCAATCCAACTATTTTTCCAATTGGCTTTATCTCCGTCGATAATAATGCTATTGCGTGAAGCTGCTAAATTCTTATCAAAATCGTTGGCTATTACTTCAACCGTTTCATTGTCAAAAAAACGTTTTGCTGTTTCTTTTACCAAAGCAAAAGCCGCCGGAAGAATTTCATTTAAAACTGCCTCAAGCTTTTCATTGATAAGCTCTTCGAGCTTATCAATTTTCTCATATATTTTTTCGCTATCCTGAATTTCGGCTACTTCAACTTCTTTTTTAAGCTGATCTATTTCATCGTTTTCAGGTTTTATGCGGTCAACAATAATTTTCTTTAAATTTTTAGATTCTTCTCGTAAACCATCGTTAGAAAGTTGTAAAATTCGATTGTATTCCTCTTTAATTTTCTCTACTATTGGTTCAACCTCTTTTATGTCTCTTTCCGATTTATTTCCGAGAATTTTCCCAAGAACTTTGGTAATAAATGCCATTTTAAAATTTTATTTTTTCAATATAATAAAACTGTGCAAATGTAATTATTTGAACAGGCTAAAAAAACTAATGATTTACTTATTATAATAATTGTGCCATTGTTTCTAAAAATCAATATTTCAGCCAAATTTACCGTTAAAAAATTTGTTTTCTGCCAATAAGACCAAGTTGGAAACATGGTTACAAATAATAATTATATGGAGCATGATATTTTTAATGAATTGTAAATTTAGTACAGTAAATATATTGGTACAATTCGAGTTGAATTGTTTTTGCTAATTTTGCCAAAAATTTAGTTTAGATGGAAGGTTTTAGTAAAAGATGTTTTGTTTGCCAAATTGATGTTTCAAAAGATAATTATGTTTTGAACACTGAGGTAAATTTACCAGTTTGCGATTCGTGCAAAGGCACGAAAAATGAGAAAGATGCTGTTGAAGAATTACTGGATAGTTTGGCTGACGATTTAGTTTGCGGATGTATTTAACGCAAAAAAAAACCGCGATAATTCCGCGGTTCTTTTAGTATATTACTTCTTTACTTTTTAATTTATAAGATGTGTATAACCGTCGTTAATTAATTCGGGCAAATAATTAGCAATTAAACCCAAAGCTCTGTCATCGTCAACTTTATTGGGTGTAATAATTTGTTGCCTTTTAAATTCTTCCTGATCAATTACTGCCTTACTTATTTTTTTAGGAACACTACTCCAGTGTCGTTTCACTACTTTTGTTCCAAATCCGGTTGCAGTTGCAGCATAACTCACTTCGAAAAATTTTGAATGAACAACGTATTCAGTTCCATCCATTGTATGGCGTTTTACAACTGTAACCGGCACCTCTTCGTTACTATAACTCAAGGTCCAAATAGCTTCAACACTTTTTCCTATAAAAAGATTGTCAACTAAAGCAATTTCGTAGGTTTTAAATTCGGTTCGCAAACCTGTAGCTTTTGCCGAAGTAGTAACTAAAAAAAGGCAAACAACTAATACTGATAAAAGACTTAATTTTTTCATGACTGTTTAATTTTTCTGTTAATAAAATTGTTTTTTGTTTTCAATATAATAGTACTGAGAAGACGATAGAATTACGAATTCGTTGCAATGAAAAAGGCTGCTATTAAACACCTTAAGCTTGTCGATTTAATTTGCTTTTGATAAAATCAAATTTATTTTGAACGAGAGCAACAAATTAAAAGACTACAATGTCTTTTAATTTCAATCTAACACATTAAGCCTTTAATTAGTATTAGAGCATATTAAACACTACAAAATATATTGGTTTTTTTTGTGAAATTTTTGTGAGAAATAAATAAGATTCGAAAATCAATTTTGAAATTTCAGCAAAATTCTGATAAATACTTTTCAAAACGGTTCATTCCTTCTTCAATATTTTCTATCGAATTTGCGTATGAAAATCTAAGGAAGCCTTCCCCATTTTTACCAAAATCAATTCCGGGTGTAACTCCCAAATGTGCTTTTTTCAGAATATCGAAAGCCAACTTGTAACTATCGTTCGACAAATGCTTTACATTTACAAATACATAAAATGCTCCGGTTGGTGGAACTTTTATATCGAAACCTAACTGTTTGAGTCTTTCAATTAAAAACATTCTGCGTTGGTTATAAATGGTTTTCATTTTCAAAACATCATCTTCGGCATATTTTAAAGCAGCAACTCCTGCTCGTTGCGCTGTAGAGCTTGCACAGATAAAAAGATTCTGCTGAATTTTTTGCATTGCACGAATGTAATTTTTGGGCGCAATTGCATACCCCAAACGCAAACCTGTCATTGCAAAAAGTTTAGAAAAACCATTTAAAACAAAAGCATTTGTTGAAAATTCTAATATGGAATTAGCTCGTTCTTCATAAACCAATCCGTGGTATATTTCATCGGAAATTATAGGAACGTCGAACTCTGCTAATTCCTTCATAACTTTTTTCGAAAGTAAATTTCCGGTAGGGTTCATCGGACTATTAATTAAAATACCTCTGGTTCTTTTAGAAATAAGCTTTCTAATTTCTGAAGGTCGGTATTGAAATCCGTCTTCTTCGTACACCTTAACTTTAATTGCTTTTGCTCCAATAAACTTTATAAAATTTTCGTAGCAAGCATATCCCGGATCCGAAAGTATAATTTCGTCGCCATTGTTGCACAGCGTACTGAGAGTTAGCAAAATTGCAGGTGAGCTACCAGAAGTTACTATTATTTGGTCGGGTGAAACTTTTACATTGTATTCAATAAAATATCTTTGCGAAATCGCTTCACGCAAATCAGGATCGCCCAAACTATGCGTATAATGCGTTCTTCCTTCTGCAAAAGCCTCCTGAATTGCTTTTGAAACACATTTGGGAACATCAAAATCCGGCTCACCAACTTCAAGATGAATTACGTTAATACCTTGTTTTTCCATTTCGGCTGCCTTCTCGAGCACTTCCATAACAATAAACGGAGTAATTTCTTTTGCCCTTTTCGAAATCATAAATAGTTCAAATTAATTTGAAGTTTAAATGTAGCCACAATTGAAATTTTGTGCAAAGAAAAACACTAAAATGGTTTACAATTATGAATAAGCTGACCATTACAAATAGCTTTTTACAATGTTTAAAGCCTGACTTTGGTACCCACCTCCAAACAAGTAGTAATGATTTAAAACATGGTACAATTGATATAATTTATTTCTTTGTTGCCAATCTGTTGGCAAAGAATTTACTTCATTGTATGCCGAAAAAAATCGATGGGAAAATCCTCCAAACATGGTTATTATTGCAAATTCCATTTCGCGATCGGCAAAGTAAGAAGCGGGATCAATTAAAACCGGACCTTTCGGGGAATACATAAAATTTCCCGACCACAAATCGCCATGTATTAAAACCGGTTCAGATGTTTTTGGGATAAGTTTCGGGATTCGGTCCATTAATTTCTCATACAAAAACATTTCTGATGCAGGTAATGGTCTTTCGTTTTCAATTAATTCAAGCAAAAACCGCAACCTGTTATCTCTAAAAAATTCTATCCAATTTTTTGTGAAACTATTGTTTTGTAGTGTCAAACCACAATAATTATTATTGTAGAAACCAAAACTATTTTTTTTGTGCTGATGTATTTGAGCCAATCCGCGTCCTAATTTCTCATCATTTGAAAAATTAGAATTGTCTGTTGATAAATATTCCAAAATCAAAAACCCGGGCTTTTTATCAATTACCCGACTGCCATAAACTTCTGGAATATATAGATTGCTGTTGGCAGCATTTTTTAGTTCTTTTAAACTCTCTTCCTCGCGGATAAAAATATCAGCCGGACCAGTTGCGTTCCATTTTAAGAAAAAATTGCCAATGTTTGTTTGAATTTTTGAAGCGTTGCTAATACAACCGCCGCCAATAAATTTTGAAGAAATTATCGCCACGTCATATCCAAATTTTGCAGAAAGTTGAATTTCAACTTCTCTAAAAACGTTATTATTTTTTGCCTTATTATTTTGCATATTTTTCCGTTGTAAATAAGCAAAAAATCGTGTAAAATAACAGTACTCTGAATCTACTCCTCTTTCATTTTCTTAATCGTAAATTCGTTCTCTCCATAATCGCCGCTCGATTTTATTTTAATTTCCTTCTCGTTTAATACCGTTCCTTTATGAGTAATTGAATAACCTTCTATATAGAATTTATATTCAAAAGTATCTCCCGATATTTTACCGTCGGTAAACTCCAACTCACCCATGTCGCTTGCAATGATTCCTGAAAGTTTTTCACCATCAACTTTATACGTTAAAGTAAAATCAAAAACACCACTGTCGGTGTCCACACTTGCCGCCCATTTACCATCAATTTTAGAGGCAAAAACAATAGTAGTACAAACAAGTAACATCAATGTTGAAACAAAAATCTTTTTCATCAGTTTTAGTTTATGTTAAAATTGGTTTATTCCAAAGATATATTTTATTGTCGAATAAATTTCATCCGGTAATTCACCACATAAACTATTCAGGATATCCTGTAATTTTTCGAATTCTTTTGTAAAACCTTTTCAACTTCTTATACATTTTTTTATATACTTTTTTATACAATTGTCTGTATAATTTGTGGTTCTTTTTATTCGGATGAAATTCACTTTTGTAATGAACCATTTTTGATATCGCGCTTTCAATAGAATCATAATATCCTGTACCAAAGGCAGTTACAATTGCAGCTCCTAAACCGGACGCCTCAGCTGTATTTCCACGCGAAATGGGAAGATTAAAAACATCGGACGCAATTTGGCAAATCTCATCGCTTTGCGAACCACCGCCAGACACTGTTAATTTTTGAATTTTTGTTTTAGATACTTTCTCTATTTTCTCCTTGCCGTCGAGTAAACCAAAAACGATCCCTTCAATAATTGCACGATACACATGTGGTTTTTTATGTACATCGCCAAAACCAATTATGGCACCTTTTGCCGAGGGTTGCGAAAGTCCGGGACTCCAATACGGTTGCACAATCAGACCCATGGATCCGGGTGGAGATTTCGCCAACAAACCATCTAATACTTTTTCAACGGCAACACCTTTTGTTTTTGCCTCTTCAACCTCTTTTTGGGCAAATTGTTTTTTAAACCACGATATCATCCAAAATCCACGAAATATTTCTATTTCCGGATTAAATAATCCAGGAATTACTGACGGATAAGAAGGCATAAAAGATATGGGTTCCAAATATCTTTTGCTTGTGATTTGAATGGTTGCAGTAGTTCCTAAACTTAGGTTTGCCATTTTACCCGACAAAACACCATTCCCAATAGTTCCGCAACCTTTATCGGAGCCACATGCAACAACCGGCACTCCCACCGCAATACCAGTTAAAACGCTGGCTTGCTTAGTAATATTTCCAATAATTTCACCCGACTTTACAATTTCAGGTAGTTTTTCTTTTTCAACCGGATATATTTTCGTGCTAAATGTGAGCAAATCTTTACGGTTTCCCCACTTTTGCTTTTTATAATCAAATGGAATGTGTCCGATTTGTGAGGCAATTGAATCTTTAAATTCTCCGATTAAACGATAATTTAGAAAACCGGAAACTTGCAAATATTTATGTGTGTTTTTCCAAATCTCGGGCTGATTCTGTTTTACCCAATTACATTTCCCTTCTTTTTGGGCTTTATTAATTGAATCCTCCATTCCAATTACCCAAATCAATAATCTCATGCCGAACCATGGTTTGTACACAGGTTCAGCTTTTCGTTGATCGAGCCAAACCATTGCCGGACGAAGCGGATTTCCTTCTTCATCTACATTTATCATTGAATCGCGAATAGTTGTTACGCCCACACCAGCAATGTTTTCGAAATGTATAGGATGTGCTTGTTTTAAATTTAAACAAGCTGTTTTTAATGTTTCCCAATAAATTTCGGGATCTTGTTCAGCCCACCCGGGATTTAAACTTATATAAGGTTCAAAAGGTATTTTTTCAATTCCAAGTAGCTCTCCTTTCAACGAAAAAAGAATAGCGCGTAAACTTTGAGTTCCACAATCAATTGAAAGAATGGTTTCCGGCATAAATATTTTTTTGTTAAAAGTAAGAAAAGGTTTGACATTTTTTAGCGATGTAATTTTTGCTAATAATTTTTATGATACCCGTTAATTTTCAATTTTAGTTTAAAATATAAAGTACTGACTTAGACTTAAAAGGGAAGAAACTGCACCAAAATTACATTAAACGTTCTTACTTATTTCCAATAATTTTCACCGTAGTTCGTCGGTTTTTCCTTCGACCGTTTTCACTAACATTTGACGCAATTGGTCGTTTGGATCCAAAACCAAAAGAATTCAATCGAGTGATATCCACATTCTTTGCTCTCAGATATTCAACAACCGATTTAGCCCTCAATTCGGAAAGCTGCTGATTCTTGGAGGGGATTCCGGTATTGTCGGTATGTCCCTGTATTTCAAGTTTTAATTCAGGATTATTATTCAAAAATGCGAACAGCTTTTGTAACTCCGGCTCCGATTCTGCTAAAATTTTAAATGAATCTGTTTCGAAATATATATTGTACAAATTCATTTCGGCTCCAATTTTTACCTCTTGTAATTTAATTCTAATTTTATATGGATTGGTAACTGATTTTGAATCGTTTAATTGAAAGGCTTGTGAATAAAACAGATAACCATCTTCCGAGACATTAAAAGCATAATTGGCACCGGTTGGAAAACAGAGCATTGCTTCACCATTTTCATCTGCTGTTTCCGATCGCTTTTTGCTTAAATCGCTTAAATTAACCAAATCTATTTTTGCCTGAATGGGTTTATTTGTAATTGCATCGGTAATCCTTGCTCTTGCATAAGTTACAGGTTCTGGTCTCATATTTTCGGCCAATTCAAAAGTATAAATATCCAGCCCGGTTCCAACTTCCCGAGCCGAAGAAAAATAAGCAGTTGTACCGTCAGCACTAATATTTAGTCCTTGTTCGTCTTCAAGCGTGTTTATTGGATAACCAAGATTTACAGATTCTGAAAAAGTCTCATCGGCTTTTAAAACTGAGCTAAACAAATCAAATCCGCCCATTCCCGGACGATAATTTGATGCGTAGTAAAACCGTGTATTATTTGCGTGTATAAATGGCGAAATTTCATCTCCAGTTGTATTTATACTATCGCCTAAATTTTCCGGTTCTCCCCAAATAATTTGCCCGCTTCCGCTTTGTTCAATAAACTCTGCTCTCCAAATGTCTTTTTTTCCTTTACCTCCTGCCCGGTTGCTTGAGAAATACAAATATTTATTATCGGATGAAAACGAGGGTTGTGTTTCCCACGATTTTGTATTTACCGGCGGACCAATATTTTTGGGAGTTGTCCATTTTCCTTTAACTCTTTTTGAATAATAAATATCGCAACTCCCATAACCATCGGAACGATTGCATGCAGTAAATAACAAATATTTTCCGTTAACAGACAACGATTGTGCCCCCTCGTTTTGCGTAGTATTTATTTCAACAATTGGCTGTGCCAAATTCCATTCATCCAATTTATAATCGGAAACAAAGAAATCTTCTTGTGGAACTTGCCCTTGTTTTTTTAACAGACGTGTGAAAACCAAATGTTTTTGGTTTATGGATAAACTCGGCCAATATTCATCGTCGTTTGAATTAATTTTTTCGCTCAATCTAAGCGGGCTAAAATCCACCGGATGTTTTATTGCATCGATAGCGAACAAACAATTATTAATTTTTCGTTTAACTTCGTTTTTGCGAACTGCTGTGATTTCTGCATCTTTTAAATACTTTTCGAAATAGATAATTGCTTTGTCGTACTTGCCAATCGAGTATCCGGCTTCCGCCAAACGGTACACTATTCTTGAATCTGCAGAAAAATCTAAGGCATTTTCAAGGAATTTAATTTCCAGAGCTGTTGAATCCAGACTCTTATAAATATCGGCTAACAAAAAATAGGCATTTACAAATTCCGGCGTTTTTTCAATAATTTTATTCGCTTCAGAAATTGCGTCTTCAATATTGTTTAGTAAATAATATTTGCGGGCTTTTTCGAACTGTTTTTCGACTCTTGAATCGGTTTGAGCAAAACCAGCTACAGTTAAAAATAGCAGGGAGATTAAGAATAAAACTGGTATTATTTTTTCAGAAAAAAATTGCGTCATTTTTTTTCTTTGATACAATAGAAACGCAATTTGCAATAAATTGTTTCAAAAACCCATCAATTATCCAAAATTTTAACCGTGGTTCTTCTATTTAATTGTCGTCCGCTTTCGGTTTCATTCGATTCTATTGGCAAAGTATCGCCATAACCGGAAAATGTTAATCTGCTTAGTTCTATGTTATTAGAAATCAAA
>Ga0307989_1001574_pt1 | contig 11976 bp, 9 predicted proteins | sample EllFjometagen185_FD_203164 | JGI IMG/M metagenome (GOLD analysis project Ga0307989, IMG submission 203164) | Marine microbial communities from Ellis Fjord, Antarctic Ocean - #185 | ecosystem: Environmental > Aquatic > Marine > Unclassified | place: Southern Ocean | collected 2014-10-08 | reverse complement strand
TCCTGGGAATGCTGAGTGTGCGATATATGGGTGGTTTTGATAATGATCTGGGTGATCCTCAAACGAGCGAGAGAAGCGGAACCATTATGATGGTTCCATTTCCGATGTGAGTGAACAACCAAAGGTTATTTGACGAAACCGAAAGGGTTCGTCCGAGGACGCAAGTTACCATACCCTGCGTATGGTAACTTGCATTTAAAAGAACATCCCGGAGCAAAGTTGTGGGAACAGGTTGGAAATGGAAACTTGGCCCGTTATGTTACCTTGATGAGTAACGATCCCGGGCCCGAAGATAATATTGCAGTTATAGCATTAGATTAAATTGAGGTGTATAGAAGCGCCTCAAACTAATACTTTTTGCCGTTTTTCTTTCCTTTGTATGGTTTCTTAGGTCCTGTGAAGCCGCCAGGTCCACCGGGTTTGGAACTATTTGATTTTCCTGAACCACCGGATCTGTCTGAACCACCGGATCTTCTTGGTCTTTCAGGTCTATCGGATTTTTCAGGTCTATCGGACCTTCTGGATTCGCTATTCCCTGATCCGCCGCTTCCGCTTCCACTTCCACCACCTTCAGCCTCTTTGATTCGGAGACGTTTTCCTTCAATGGTAACTCTGCTCAATGTTTTAAACAGCATGTCCCGCGCTTCAGGGAATACCTGGAATCGGGTAAAGCTGAGATCTGATGAAATCACTCCTAATTCAACATGCATTCCCTGTGAATTACGATTAATCAATCCTAAAAGGTCTTTTTTATAAAAACTGTCCTGAGTTCCCAGGTTTATCGTTAGCCAAGTATACCGATTGTCATTTGCCTGCGGTCTTTCACGGTCTGAAAAATCGGGTTGCCTGGGTCGTGAACGGGGACCTCTGTCTCTATCCCAACTTTCTCTGTCGCGTCCACCACGGTCTCTTCGTTGCCTACCACCACCGTCGCGCTCTTCTCTGCCGCGTTTTCCGCCTTTCTCGGTTGCCGGAGTCAAATCCGGAATGTTTCCGTAAAAGTTCAGGAACCGATTGAATTCGAGGGAAACAACACGCTGTAACAACTCTTCTTTTTCCATACCTTCAAGTTTTTTCTCGATGATAGGAAGATAAGGTTTAATTAAAGATTCATCAAAATCAGATGTCTTGATCCTGTCAATCATGAAAAGGAGCTGTTGTTCACAGATCTCTTTTCCTCCGGGTATCGTTGATTCACTAATTTTCTGTTTAATCATCTGTTCCAGCCTATGCATTTTGGAACGTTCGCGCATATTTATAATTGCAATTGATTCACCTGACTTACCGGCTCGACCGGTTCTGCCGCTTCGATGGTTATATATTTCCATATCATCCGGCAAGTCATAATGAAAAATATGAGTCAAGTCCTGAACATCAAGACCACGGGCAGCAATATCAGTAGCTACCAATAGGTCCAGGCTTTTATCGCGAAATCTGGACATGACATATTCACGCTGTTGCTGTGACAGATCACCATGCAGTGAGTCTGCGTTATAACCCGCTTTCATAAGCTTTTCTGAAAGATCTCTGGTCATGGTTCTGGTTCGGCAGAAAACTATTCCATATACATTTGGGTAAAAATCGACCAATCTTTTTAGAGCCTGAAATTTATCTCTTGCATGTACCATAATGAATTTATGTTCAATATTTTTTGCACCTGAGTTTTTTGTACCCATAGTTACTTCAAGCGGATTTTCCATATAGCTTTTTGCTATTCTGGCAACATCCGGCGGCATGGTAGCAGAGAAGAGAAATGTCTGTTTTCCTGGAGGTATTGTTGATAAAATTTCATCAAGTTCCTCTTTGAAACCCATATTCAGCATCGTATCTGCTTCATCAAGGATGAGGTAGGAGAGGTTGTCCAAAACAGCAGCACCTTTGTTGATCAGGTCACGTAGACGTCCGGGAGTTGCAATAATTACTCTTGCTCCACGGCGAAGTTCCTGCAGCTGCTGTCGGTAGGGAGCTCCTCCATAAACGGCTGTAATGCCGGGGTCTTTCATAAAGCGGGCAAAGTTCAAAAAATCACGGTAGATCTGCATGCAGAGTTCACGTGTCGGACAAAGAATCAGAGCCTGTGGGCCGTTAAAGTCATAGTCAAGTTTTTCAAGGACCGGCAGCCCAAAAGCGGCAGTCTTTCCAGTACCAGTTTGTGAGAGTCCGACAAGGTCCCTGTCAGTATTCAGAAGCAGAGGTATTACCTGCGCCTGAACAGGTGTCGGTTCTTCAAATCCCAGCTCCTCAACTGCTTTCAGTATTTGTGGGCTTAGGGGGAGTTCATTAAATTTCAATATATAGTTCCTTTTCGTAATATTTGTGCCTGTTTGCCGGGGATTCACTATTCCGCTTTGCAAAAGGCTATTGAAAGGTCGTTTTGCCGGAGAGGGTAAGAAATGGGTGACAAATAAGCAAAGTGTATTTTATATACACAGAACTCATGTATATAGATAAATAGAAAGTTGTGCAAGGTGATAAAGAGGTAGGGGGTGTTTTTAATGGAGATAAAAGCTGATTTCATATAGAAATAAGGTGAATTTGGAGATTACCTGCCATATTCATCAGCTAATCGTTTGGCAATATCCGCCCATTCCCATAAACGCTTCGGATCATAACGAACAGTAGAAACATCTTTCATAATCAATTCCACATGACAATCCTTCGCATAATCCAGGTATTCACGCATCTCAGTTTCCGCCTGCTCCGGAGACCATACCTCAGTAGCTAGTACTGCCGGGTTGGGTTTGCGGCTTGAGACGTACCGATCGCCAATATTTTCTGTTACTAATCGGGAATCATTCCAGGGACTAACTGAAATCTTTCGTAGATTTGGGATCTTTTCCAGTAAGTGAATCTTTTTTCCCAAAGGTTCGCAGCATCCGTAATAGGTGAGACCCCAACGCTCCATCCAGCGTAGATCATGCTCCACAGCGAACTCCCTATGCATTTCAGGAGAGACTTCGCTGAATATCTGGGCATTTGAGCATCCCCACATATTGTGCGGTTTTACATTTTTCGGATCAAAATCATTTCCCGGGAGATCTTTCGTATAACCATAGCCACCGGAACCAATACGTGTATTATTACAGTCCAGAGATAATAAATTCTGCTCAACAAACTGGTCCAGTTCAATCATCCAGCCATCTACCATACGGGAAACTGCTTCATTTACCATATCGGGACGGAGTATCAGATCCATCATGGCTTCCTGGATTCCCCACCAACGGATGAGATAATCCCAGGGAGTAAACCAGATATGCGTCTGGCCGGCTTTTCTAACCGGAATAATATCTTTGTATAAATCCTGCATTGCTGAAAAAGTATATTCAGTAGCCTGTTCATTATGCATGACTTTCGGCATTTTGATCTTTGCAATATCTTCAGGTTCTTTAATTTGTATTTTGAAGTGACGCGAGTAGATTTCATTGTCAGAATCGGTCTTCACAATATCGACATCTTCAAGAATACCAAAATCAGTACTATGAACGGCAAGCGGACAAGTCATGAATCTATCCAGAACCATATCACCCTGCAGATGTTCCCATTGATAGATTTGACGCCGCAATTCTGTCTCGTGCTGCTTTGCCCAGGGATGTTCAGTTTTGAGTGTCAGTTCATCCTGGTAGTTCATTTCATGCCAGGGGATCTCATTTATCCAGACCATTGGGCGTTCAGACTGGAGATCGTTCATTTTCTGCCATAATACTGCCCGTTCATCATTTACCTGGTCTCTGGAATAGATTTCGATCTTTTCAGCCAGTCGGCGCAGGATCTCTTTCTCATGATCTTTCAGTACGATCTCTTTAGCGGTAGGGTATACAGGTTGATGACTGGGGTCATGCAGCATTATTAGCTCCTTTCATGAATAGAGTCCAAACTCTTTAACGGCATCGAACATAGCCAGTACATTTTCAACCGGGGTCTCTTCAAGTATATAATCATGGCTGGCCGAGCAGATGTATCCGCCCCCGGGTTTCATGGTATGAAGTATTTTTGCCGTTTCGGCATATACAAATTCGGGGGAAGGGCCTGTAATTAATATGTTATGTGAATCTACTGCACCATTGAGCACGATATCCTTCCCAAAATCCCTTTTCAAGCCTTCCGGTTCCATTCCGGCGCAATCAGGCTGCAGGGCATGAAGACCGTCCAGTCCCGCATCTATCAGGTCAGGAATCAGCTGTCTGAACCCGCCGCAGCAGTGCATCATCACCTGTTTGTCATGGGTGTGTCCAAGATCGATCAATCTTTTCAGGGAGGGGAGTACGAACTGACGGAATCCATCAACCCCTATCAGAGGGCCGGTCTGGCCGCCAAGGTCATTTCCGATAAAAAATATATCTATATCTTTGCCGGTAGTCTCAAATGACTTTTTAGTGCCCTCATAGTAGTAATCGGTTATATGTTCAAATAGTGCTTCTGCAGCGGCAGGATTATCATACATCAGATAGTAGAGGTCTTCGTGACCTATAAGATCAATGGCATCATGCCAGAAAGGTGACCATTCACCGCCAAGGATTGCATATTCATCTTTATGGAGATCCGTTTGTGTCTGAATCGTGGATACATCGATCCAATGGGATGAGGGCCAGGTATAGGTTTCTATATCTTTTAGAGAGGCAGCTTTTGCCAAAGGGTGTGATGTGGGTTGTCCATAACCCAGCCCTGTTCTCTCCACACCAAAGGGGCTGCGCCAGGTAGCTCCTTCATGGAGCTCCTCTTCAGGTCCTTTGAATACTGAGTAGACTCTGCGAAAGTCATCACCGAAGCGTCTGTTAAGATCTTCGTCTGAGGAGAGGCCAGTAAATTTTTTAGCCTTTTGCCAAAACTCCGGACTGGATCCGCACCATCTGGGAACCATGTCAGGTTCTTTATGTTGGAATGTTTTAAGTACACGTTCTTTGGAAGTCATGCTTGTTCCTTCTTGTTGAATCTAGTATCCAGTACAGCTTAAAGCTTAGGATTATTACTTGTACACGGTCGGTATCTGCTGCGTCAGAATACATCACTCTAGCTAGCATTAAGTATAGGAGCATTTTATTAATCGCGAAAGACGAAAAAAATTGAATAAAACTGTAAAAATTTCACAATGAATCTGTAAAAATTTCTTAAAACACGATTATTTTATAAAAATATTCATAATTTTTGAACTTTTTTTAGTAATTAGTCTCGTTGCGGGATCGGGAAAGTGCCTGTATCATTTTCTATGAGTCAAGCAGAAGAAAAATATTGAGAGGATGTGCATGGAAATAACGATGGCACTGGAAATGGAAAAGGTAAGTAAAGCTTTTCCCGGAACTTTAGCAGTTGATGAAGTAGATTTTCAGGTCTATGCAGGAGAGATACACGCTCTCTGTGGTGAGAATGGTGCCGGCAAAAGTACTCTTATGAAGATAATAGCCGGATCCTATAGTGACTATACCGGTCACATCTATATATCAGGTAAGGAGATTGAACTCTATAATCCTTCAAAATCCAAAAGTTTTGGTATTGCAATGATCTATCAGGAGCTGAGTCTGGCGTATCCTTTAAGTATAGCAGAGAATGTTATGGTTGGACGGATGCCGATGAAAGGTATTTTTATAGATAAAGAGAAGATGATTAAAGAGACAAAGAGATGCCTTAAGATGGTTGGTCTGGAGCATCTAGATCCAATGACTCCTATTGAAGATATAAGTCAGCATGAAGGGCAGCTGGTTGAGATAGCCAAAGCTCTGGGAAATCATCCCTGTGTTCTGGTTATGGATGAACCAACATCCGCACTCTCACGTGAAGAGGTAAACAGGCTTTTCACTATCATGAAAAATTTGAAAAACAGCGGGATCGCAATAGTCTACATTTCGCACCATCTCCCTGAGATTTTTGAGGTGGCTGACCGGATAACCGTTCTGCGTGATGGAAAGAGAATTGACACCAGGGAAATTGATGATGTTACCAGTGAGGAACTGGTACAGATGATGATAGGGCACAGCGTCAATGAATTTTATAAACATACAGATTACTCAAAATCCAACGTCCGCATATCAGTGCAGGACCTTTCGCGATTCGGATTCTTTCATCACGTATCATTTGATGCGCGGGAAGGTGAGGTTCTGGGTTTCGGGGGACTCTCCGGAGCAGGAAGAAGCGAGCTGGCCCGGGTACTTGCCGGACTGGACAGAAAGGATGAGGGTAATGTGCTCATCGACGGGAAGCAGGTAAATCCGAAGAATATGAGTCAGGCGTTGAAAAAAGGGCTCGTCTATTTAACAGAGAACAGGAAGACTGAAGGCTTGGCATTGCGTTTGGATGCCGGTGAAAATGTCCTTGCCGGTATCATACCTAAACTTACAAAAAATGGTTTTTATAACAGCAGCCGTGGTAAGAAGATCCTTATGGATCTGATACAGGAACTCTCCATCTATCCACCGGATCCTTTGAGAATCGTGAACAATCTATCGGGAGGGAATCAACAGAAGGTGCTCCTGGCAAAATGGATGGCCAGTGAACCAAAGGTTCTTATTCTCGACGAACCAACTCGCGGTGTGGATATCGGAGCCAAGATGATCATTCATAAATCCATTGAAAGATTGGCAGAGAATGGGCATACAATCATCCTGATATCATCAGACCTGCCGGAACTTGTGGCATTGTCACATAGGGTACTTATTATGAGACAGGGGCATATCATTCGGGATATGCAAAAGAGTGAATGCTCTGAAGAAAGTGTTCTGTTAGCCGCAAATGGTGAGGGAGTCTAATTCTATGGAACAACAGAATAATCAGATTGAAAAGAGTGATATTCGTGCGGTTAAGCTCAATATTTTCAGTAAATTTTTACATACATTAGGTATTTATGGAGTTGCCGGGCTGTTTATCATTCTGGGAATTATACTGCAGATAATGGGTATCATAAATAATTTTCTGACACCGCAGAATTTTATCAATATTGTTGATGCTGTTTCGCTTCTCGGGATTGTTGCTGTAGGAATGGCGTTTGTCACCTACTCAGGGCACTATGCTGATATGTCAGTTCCCACGACCATGGCTCTGACAGGTATCGTATGTGTTGAGATGCTCAAGTTTGGGTTTCTCCCCGCAATTCTTATATCTCTCATGGTAGCTTTCTGTGTCGGTATGGTGAATGCTGTCGCAATAGGAAAATTCAAGGCAAATCCCATTATATGGACGCTTGCGATGAATTATGTCACGCTTGGAATTATCCGGCTGGTCTGGGTGAACAAGCAGATATATCCTGATATGAAAGCCAGCAGTGAGCGGGCCAGTGATCTGTTTGATAATATCTACCGGCTTCGGTTTTTCGACAAACTGGCATTTCCGGTTCTTTTGCTGATAATCCTCGTCATCTTTTATAGTGTAATCATGACGAAGACAAAGTATGGTGCTCAGTTGAAGATGACCGGAGCTGCGCGGAATGCTGCGAAATTTTCAGGTATCAATGTTGAGAAAGTCATAGGCACAGCATTTATTATCAGTGCTCTTTCAGCTGCTATTGGCGGTCTTGTTGTGACCTCTCTGTCACGTGTAGGAGCCTGGTACAACGGTGCCGGATACGATTTTCGGGCAGTGACTGCAATCGTAATTGGCGGTATGACTCTGGCCGGCGGACGCGGTTCGATTGTCGGGGTCCTCGGCGGAGTGCTTATTATCGGGTTGATGAATAATATTATGACACTACTGGGAATAGGGACCTTCTCACAGGATATGATTCGCGGAGCGATATTCATAATTGTAGTTGGGATCAATGCGAAATCATTAAGAAGTTTGGGGCGTGACGATGCGTAAAGTAAAACCAGGGAATTCACAAAGTATTCTCGCATATTTTGATAAAAACAGGATTTTCTTCCTTTTCGGAATAGTATTTCTATTCATGGCAATTTTTGCTCCGCGGTTTTTCAATGTCTTTAATCTGACAACGATTATGCGGACGATTTCGATGAATGCCACCGTAGCGATTGGGTTCACCCTGATCCTGATAATTGGTCAGCTGGACCTGTCGATTGGAACTATTATCACTTTCTCCGCTGTGGTGGGTCTGGGATTGAAAGAGTATGTCGGCTTTGGCCTCAGTGTTCCTCTGGCAGTTCTGGCTGGAGCGATGATCGGGCTGATAAATGGTTTATTTGTCGCAAAAGCCAAGATAAGTTCATTTATCGTAACCCTGGGTATGATGACCATTCTTCAGGGGACGGTATATACCATTACCGGCGGAAATTCAATTAGCCTCGCGACTCCCGATGCTTTTGCCGTATCGGATTGGCTGGCATATATGTTCATCCCATTGATCACTCCACGTGTACTGATCACCCTCATTCTTGTAGTTGCAGCTTCGATCTTTATGCGGAGGACTAAGATTGGAAGGAATTTCTATATGGTTGGTGGAAATGTCCAGACAGCCTGGCTTGCAGGTATAAATACCGATCGCTATACCATTGCCGCCTTTGTGATATCCGGTACTATGGCCGGGATCGGAGGAGTGCTGTTTTCCATGGAGAGTGCTGCAGCAACCCTGAATATGGGAAATTCCTCTCTTATGTATGTCATATCGGCAACGATTATTGGCGGAACCGCAATGTCAGGCGGGAAAGGCGGAGTCTTTAAGACATTCATGGCAATCCTGACTCTGGATATTCTCTATAACGGTATCATTCTCTTTGGTTTGGGAAATGAGGTTAAGATATTCCTTGCAGGTATAATTCTGGCCGGTGTAGTTCTCTACGAAGCCTTTACTGCTTATCGAAGGGAGAAAGTGTTGGGGCAGCGCCCGGAACTCATGAAAGAGTTGGCGGCGCAGGAGCCTCGTAGTTAGTTGGTTGATGATAGATTGGTTCAATCTATATATTTAATAATGGAGGATTTTATGAAAAAAATTGTCAAATTACTGGTTATTTTCGTAGTGCTGTTAGCAGCAGCAGGTATGGTATTTGCCGGTGGAGAAGAAGAAGCAGCAGCAGTATCATCAGTTGATGCAGAAGCAAATCTTGCAGCATCGTTAGCTGTGGATGTATCTGTATTAACAGCTGCAGATGGACAGCAGTTGATCAAAATTGGCGGAGAGTCTCGACCTATTCCTGCACGGCCAGCAGACCCTTCTGCTCTTCCTGAGACAGATCCCCTTCACTGGTGGGATATGGAATTTGCCGGATGGAACTCTGTAAAGACTAATATTCCTGATTCACCAAAAGACGGGGCAATTGGCAAACGCATAACCATGATCGTACATGGTGACCATCCCTGGACAACAGCTTGTACAACTGGTGCACAGAAAGTTGCAGATGCATATAATATCGATCTTAAGATATTATCCCCTAACTGGGACCTTGCAGTACAGAATCAAATGATTGATCAGGCTATCAATGAACGACCTGATATGATCCTTTTAATTCCTCTTGATGCAAAGACAGCTCCTCAGCAGGCAAGAAAGATTAACAAAGCCGGAGTTCCTCTGATACTTTTCAACACCCTGCCTTCTGCAGAAGCTATGGACTATGCTATTGCATGGACCGGCCCGGATGACTTTGGTCAATTTAGAGTTCTTTCCCGATTATGGGCTGATGCTCTTGGTAAAGAGGGCGGAGTTGCCTATGTACAGCATGCACCCGGCGGATCTCCCTATTTTGCACGATGTTTCGGACCTATCTCTGAACTTTCAGAATATGCACCTGGAATTACCGTTCTTGACAAACAGGCTCCTGGATTTGAAGCTGACAAAACAATGCAGCTCGTATCTGACTGGCTGACAAGATTTGGCGATGAGCTTAAAGGTATCTGCGCAGCAGATGACTCTTCCCAGGCTTTGGGAATCTATGAAGCTCTTAAGAAAGCCGGCAGAGAAGATGTCGTAGTTATAGCAGCTGGAAATAGCAAAGTCGGTATGGACCTTGTCAAAGACGGCAAGATTTATGCGATCACCTATCAGACAGCTGAAGGCGATGGTGCCCTTGCAGTGAAGACAGCAGCAGACTGGTTCAACGGTTTAGAAATTGAACCTGTTCGATACCTGCCTCAGCATATGATCACTATTGATGACGTAGAAGATTTCTACCCACCACAGTGGTAATATAATGTATGTGGTTCCGGTTGGGCGATGTCCTGGCCGGGACTATTTTTTTATACTGTAGATGAGTTGCACAAAGTATTAGCAAAAAGGATCATGAAGATGAAACGATATGGACAAATTATCAAGATAGACCCGGATAAGATTGATATTTATAAGAGTTACCATGCAAACCCCTGGCCGGAGATCAACGAAAAGATTTCGGCCTGTAATATAACAAATTACTCAATATATCTGAAAGATGAATACCTGTTTGCCTACTTCGAATATGTAGGAGAAGATATAGAAGCTGATTCGGCAGCCATGGCCGCAGACCCGCTGACACAGAAATGGTGGGATATCATGAAACCCCTGCAGCAGCCGATAGAGACGCGTAAAGAGGGTGAATGGTGGGCAGATATGGAAGAAGTCTATCATCTGGATTAAGAGCGACGATTGAAAGGAAGACGCACATGGAGAGAACGAATAATTGCATTGCCAAACTGGATAGGCTAAATAAGACTATAAAGCATATTGAAGCTGACCGGGTACCCATCTCGGATTTTTTCTGGAGCAGTTTCATTTCAAGATGGCAGGAAGAGCTTGGACTTCCCAAAGATGCTTCTCCCTACAATCATTATGATCTCGACTGGATTTGCACTGTCCCCAATATGGATCCGCATATCAAACAGTTCGAAGTGATCAAAGAGACCGAGAATGATATTATTCTGAAATCGGGATTTGAAGCGGTAATTCGTCGTAAAGAAGGCATCCAGATGCCCTATTTTGAGAGTTTTGAGACAGATACTATTGAAAAAGCTTTGGATTTCAAATTTGAAGATCCTTACGATGACCGAAGATATTTTTCCGGCGGTGATAATCAGCTGGCAGGAATTGGTGATGTGATAGTACGTAACTCCCCTCCATGGATAGATTCAGTGAAATCCCTCTATGCAGATTTTCCTGTATACGGTTCGGTGTGTGAAGTTATGGAGACAGCATGGCGAATTGTGGGTTCCGAAAATCTACTCATGTGGCTGGCAATGTATCCTGATGAGATTCAAATATTTCTCGATAGGGTCGGAGACTATGTGGTTGGGTTGACAGAAGCCCAGATCAAGGCCGCCGATGGAAAGCTTGACGGAATGGTTGTCTGGGGTGATGTAGCCTATGTGAACGGAATGCTTTTTTCTCCGGCAATGTGGAGAGCCTATTTCAAACCGCATCTTGAAAAAATCATATCAATTTGTCATAAGAATAACCTGCCTGTCATCTATCATGGATGCGGGAATGCTACCACCATTTATCCGGATCTGATTGAGATTGGACTGGATTGCTATAATCCGCTTGAAGCTAAAGCCGGACTTGATGTAGTTGAACTGAAAAAAGAGTATGGAAAGAGCCTTGCCTATTGCGGGAATATCGATGCGCAGTTATGGGGAACAGGAACCGATCAGGAACTTGAGGATGAGGTGATGAGGAAGCTCAACGCTGCAAAGAACGGCGGATTTATTGTGCAGTCCGATCACTCAGTACCCAGTAATGTTTCGGCAGAGAAGTATGAATTTGTTTATAATCTGGTAAAGAAGCATGGAAAATATCCCCTGAATCTTGGGAAGTATGATATTCCGGATATGCCGTAAATCTGCATAAATCCCTGCATCAGGATTCAGGACTCCTGCTTTGCCTTTTTCCGGTAGAGGGACGGAGATATCAACTCATATTTCTTGAATACCCGATAGAAATAGTTGTGATCTGAATAACCAACTTCAAGAGCTATACTCTTCTCCTTAAGCGATGTGTTTTTAAGAAGATCTTTCGCACGATTGATCCGCAATCCATTTATATGATCAGTAAAACTCTTTCCCGTCACTTTTTTGAACTGCTGTCCAAGATACGCCGGTGAGATCTTATATTCATAAGAGAGAGTCTTCAGGGACAAA
>Ga0307989_1001573_pt1 | contig 11986 bp, 11 predicted proteins | sample EllFjometagen185_FD_203164 | JGI IMG/M metagenome (GOLD analysis project Ga0307989, IMG submission 203164) | Marine microbial communities from Ellis Fjord, Antarctic Ocean - #185 | ecosystem: Environmental > Aquatic > Marine > Unclassified | place: Southern Ocean | collected 2014-10-08 | reverse complement strand
ACGACTCGGAAAATTCGACACACTAGGATATGACCTACTGGCAATGGTTGCAGATGACGCAGCATGTGTAGGAGCGGAAACAATTTCAATCACAAACACTCTCGATACAAACAAACTAGATTCAGCAACAGTAGACGCACTAATGTCAGGACTCGCAAAAGCCTGCCAAGAAAACAAAGTCGTAATTCCAGGAGGTGAACTCGCAGAAGTTGGAGACTCGGTTAACGGAAATGTTTGGAACGCAACAGCGGTAGGCGTTGTACAAAAAGACAAACGAATAACAGGGAACGGTATCACCTCCGGTGATACTATCATCGGACTCCGATCAAAAGGTTTCCGTTCAAACGGATTCTCACTCATCAGACACATTCTAAAAGAAGCTCACGGAGAAAACTGGCACGAAGCTAAATACGAAGGAGACCAATCATATGGTGAAACTTGGGGAGAAGTAGTCCTCACTCCATCACTGATCTACAACAACCTAATAATGCTTCTCAACGGAAGATTCGACGAACCACGACAAGTCCCCCTCAAAGGAGTGGTCCACGTAACAGGCGGAGGCATCCAAGGAAATCTAGACCGAATTCTCAAAAAAACAGGCGACGGAACCCCACTCAAAGCTGACCTCAACAATCTCCCAGCCCCACACGAACCAATGCTCAAACTCATGGAGATTGGAATCGTTAGCCAAGAAGAAGCCTACAAAACTTGGAACATGGGTGTCGGAATGCTCCTAATCGTAAGCCCAGACGAACAAGAAAAAACCCTAGAGATTTGTGCGGACGCAGGCTACGAAGCTCAAGTTGTAGGTTCAATCCTCTGAAACTCATTCCTTGGCATTAATCTTCTCACTTCATGATTCTTTGGAGTTGGGATACTTCCATTGTGTATATTCTCCGGGAAAACACCATAAGCTTTCACAAACAAAGGCTCCCCACCCATTTCCCTCAAAGCAACAACAGTAACAGATCTTCGAACTTGCCCTTGTTCATTAGCTATAGGCGAACCCAAATCAATTCTAAAATTCAGACTTGGATCATCATCAAAATACATCTGCATACGTATGCTATCACCAAAAGTTCGAAGCATCCTGTCCAAAGCTTCATAATTAGCCAACAACTCTGTCGACATCATACCAGGTGCCAACTTTTCTCCAGGCTTTGAAACCTCTTCAACTCCCAAACTTTTAATCAAACCTTCTAATTTCATAATCTTTTATTAAAAACCTATACAGGAGATGGATCCTACAACAAATCCTTCCAAATGTTAAGAAAATTTTAGAAAAACTTTAGAATTGACTGCTACAATAAGGGTACTTTCGGTGATTTCCGAAAAAACTATTGACGGTGAGTGCGCACTCACCTATACTCCAAAGCACAAACTTCATTTAACCTTATTCGTATGACAGAAGACAAAGCAAAAGATAAAGCGAAAGACGCCGCAAAAAACGCAGCGAAAAACGACGCTATAGAACTTGCACTATCACAAATCGAGAAAAATTTCGGTAAAGGTGCAATTATGAAAATGGGTGAAGCGACCCATACAACAATAGAGACTATTTCTACAGGATCTCTCACTCTTGACCTTGCGTTGGGAGGAGGTGTTCCTAGAGGTAGGGTGGTCGAGATTTTTGGACCTGAGAGCTCAGGGAAGACAACTCTGACATTGCACATAGTTGCAGAGGCTCAGAAAACTGGTGGTGTCTGTGCATTTGTAGATGCAGAGCACGCCCTAGACCCAATATATGCAAAGAAGATAGGCGTAGACATAGAAAACCTTCTCTTGTCTCAGCCAGACAGCGGAGAGCAGGCTCTGGACATCGTAGAGACTCTTGTTAGGAGTAATTCTCTAGATGTAGTAGTTATCGATTCAGTTGCGGCTCTTACACCACGTGCAGAAATAGAGGGAGAGATGGGAGACTCACACATGGGACTTCAGGCCAGACTTATGAGTCAGGCTCTTCGTAAGCTAACCTCAGCAGTTTCAAGATCACATACTACAGTAATTTTCATCAACCAGCTCAGAATGAAGATAGGTGTCATGTTCGGGAATCCTGAGACAACTACAGGCGGACAGGCACTCAAATTTTACTCTTCAGTGCGAATGGATATCAGAAACGCTGGAAAGATAGAGAGTCCAGATAATACAGACGGCAAGACCCTTATCGGAAACAAAGCTCGTGTAAAAGTTGTAAAAAACAAGATAGCACCACCATTCAAGACAGCAGAATTCGACATCATGTATAACAAAGGAATCTCAACTGAAGGAGAGCTGGTAGACCTTTCAGCAAAATACAATATCACACGAAAGGCAGGCGCATTCTATTCCTACAAGGATACAAGACTAGGACAAGGTCGTGAAAATGCAAAAGACTTCTTATTACAGAACAAAAAAATAGCAAAAGAAATAGCAAAAGAAATTAAGGTAGAATACAAAAAAAGAGCAGATGGACTTGAGACAGTAACAGCCGACGCAAAATCTATAGACGGCTCAACCGGAGAAATAACTGATTAATAATGGCCCTAGAACGCCCTAGTAAGACATATGAAGGGTTGATGCAAAAAGCATTAACCCTTATTGCGAAAAGAAGATACACAACCATGAAGCTCAAACAAAAACTTCGCGAATTTCACAAAAAACAAACCGATCTAGAAAACCTACCTTTTCTCTCCAAGCCAGAGCTTGAAGAAGCCCTCAAGTCAGTCGCAACTCGTCTCAAAGAACTCAAATACCTCAACGACTCCGAATATGCAAAAGCTTTTGTCCACGACAGAATAGAGTTCAGACCCAAAGGAAAATTCATGCTCAAAAGGGAACTCAAGCACAAAGGAATCCACCCAGATCTAGCAGAACAAATAGTCGAAGAAGAAGATATCAACGAGCCAGAAATCGCCCTCAAAGTACTCACACAACGAGCAAAACGCCTACAAAACGAAACCCCCTCAAAACAAAGAGAGAAACTATTCCGCTTCCTTTCTTCACGAGGATTTTCCGTTGACTCTATTTACAAAGCAATGGATGCCTGGTACAATCGTAGTGAATTAGGGTGAGTTGTAAACAGGATCTTGTATAGATTCTGTTTTTTTGCATCCCCTCTCGAATAATTAACCAACAAAACTATGCAAGCACAATTTATGGCCGCAATTAATCAAATTTGCGACGAAAAAAATATACCAAAAGAGACAGTCATTGAAACAATAAAAGCTGCCCTAAAAGCAGCATATAGAAAAGACTTTGGGAACAAAGAACAAAACATCGACATAGATCTCGACGACAAATCAGGCCTAGCAACAGTATATGAGGTAAGAGAAGTAGTAGAAGAAATAGAGGAGGAGGATCTACAAATCACACTCAGTGAAGCGAAAAAATTCGACAAAAAAGCCAAAGTAGGAGGTGAAATTCGTATAGATGTAACTCCTGCCGAATACGGAAGAATCGCAGCACAATCAGCGAAACAAGTGATTATCCAAAGAATCCAAGAAGCTGAACGTGACATGATGTATGACCTGTTCAAAGACAGAGAAAACGAACTAGTAAACGCAATCATCCACAGAGTGGACGGTACAAACGTATACGTAAACATAGACAACAAAATCACAGCGAGCCTTCCCTACAATGCTCAAATCCGAAACGAGAAATACTACTCAGGACAAAGGATCAAGCTATACCTCGACAAAGTTATAAAAACAACAAAAGGACCACAACTCCTAATCTCAAGAACTCACCCACAATTGGTGCAAAAACTACTCGAACTAGAAATCCCAGAGGTGAAAACAGAGCTAGTAAAGATCAAATCAATCGCTCGCGAACCAGGAGTAAGATGTAAGGTTGCCGTAACTTCAGAGGATGAAAAGATCGACCCAATCGGATCTTGTGTAGGTCAAAAAGGTGTTCGTGTTCAGAACATTATGGAAGAACTAAATGGAGAAAGAATCGACATAATAGAATGGTCTGACGACATCGAAGAATACATCAGAGCAGCTCTTGCTCCAGCAAAAACAGCAAAGCTTGTCATGCAAGAAAAAGTGAAACATGCCAAGGTATACGTAGACGGTGACCAAAGACCTCTAGCAATCGGAAAGAACGGTCAAAATGTAAGACTTGCTTCAGACTTAACTGGTTGGGAACTAGATATCCTAGACGTAGCAGATTTAGGTGAAAAACCAGTACCAAAAGAGGAAAAAACAGAAGAAAAGAAGAAAGAAGAAACCATCGAATTCCTAAACCTAGAAGCAGAAGTTGTAGAGAAGTTAACAGAAGCAAACCTAACGCTAATAGTACAGCTCAAAGGTCTATCCAGCAAAGACTTGGTACAAGTAGAAGGAATCGACGAAGCAGCATCAAACACAATCATAGAAGCTATCAAAAACTTCGAAAAGTAAGACCATCGAGTAAGACAACAACCAATCAACGAGGCAAGCCCACAGCGTTCAAGGCTTGCCTTTTTTGTGGTATAATTAACAGATTAAATTTAATAAAGAACAACAAATGCAGGCGCTCAAAGGAATCAATCGCGAATTCGAAGAAAAAAACACTCTTAAGCGTGCTGAAGAGAAAGGTCTTTCATATGTAAATATTGGAAAAACCCCTATAAATCCGGATTACCTCAAGCTAATCCCTCTAGAAGAATCCAAAAAAGTAAAAGTGGTTTCTTTCTACAAAGTCGGGGAAAAACTAAGAGTTGCAGTTTTGGACGAGGAATCTCCAGAAACAAAAGTAGTTTTGGGAAAACTAAAAGCTCAAGGTTATAAACTAAACATAAACCTAGCATCAAAAAGCGGAATAACAGAAGCATTACAAAAATACGAATCAGAAAAAACATACAAAGATAAAACAATAGTAGAAAAAGTAGACGAATCATCAATAAAAACCTATGAAAAAGAAATTTCAGAACTTAAAGTTCTAGAAACAAAAATTCCAACAGTAACAGCAGAAGAAGCGATCAATCTGATCAACATAGGAGCCATGAAAACAAACGCATCCGACGTACATTACGAACCAGAAGAAAAAGCTGTAACAATCAGATTTAGAATCGATGGAGTGCTTCACAAGATTCTAAAAGTCAGAACAAAAGACTACAAAAACATACTCAACCAGGTCAAATATCAGGCGAAAATGAAGCTGAATGTATCAGACGTCCCACAAGATGGCCGATATGATTTCAACTACAACGAACGTCAGGTTGATGTCCGTGTATCCATAATTCCTACAGAGGATTCAGAGTCAGTAGTCTGCAGATTCTTGGATAGTGGAAAAGAATTCACATCCATAGAGGACCTCGGATTTGAGGGAGAATATCTGAAAAGAATGAAGAAATTAAAGTCACTCACACACGGAATGATCCTGATAACAGGTCCAACTGGATCAGGTAAAACAACAACACTATATTCTCTACTTCAAGGATTCAATTCCCCAGAAAAGAAAATAATCACACTCGAAAACCCTATTGAATATCATCTAGACGGAATAATCCAAAGCCAAATTAACGAAAAGGGAGACTACAATTTTTCAAAAGGTTTGAAGTCAATTCTAAGACAAGATCCCGACATAGTCATGATCGGAGAAATCCGTGACCTTGAGACGGCAAACACAGCTTCTCAGGCAGCACTTACAGGACACGTCCTCCTAGCTACATTACATACAAACAGCGCTATAGAATCCATTCCACGTCTCATTAACATGGGCATGGAACCATTCGTAATAGCTCCAGCACTAGACACATTGATAGCGCAAAGACTTGTGAGGAAAATTTGCCCACATTGTGGAAAACTAGAACAAATCACACCACAAGAAGTAAAAGAATTCGAATCAGCTTTCACAGAATTAAAAACAACAAACCCATCATTGGTCACAGAAACCCCAAAAGAATTATACAAAGCAGTAGGGTGTGACAAATGTTCGCAAACAGGATATCTCGGGCGAATGGTTATTGCAGAAGTTGTCCACGTAAACGGTGAAATGAAAGAACTAATACTTGCAAGAAGCTCAGCAAAAAAACTCTTAGAAGCAGCAAGGAAACAAGGCTTTATCACAATGAAAGAAGACGGACTAATGAAAGTCGCAGAAAAACACACAACGCTAGAAGAAGTGCAGCGTGTGATTAATGTTAGTGTTTAATCATTGTTGCTACTCCAGCGGAAACAAGGAAAATCACTCCAAAAACAACGAAAACAAATTCAAAAGGCATCAATAACAATGAAGTCGAAACTATTGCAGGCGCGAGAAATTTTGCGATAGGATCAGCTGTTACAAAAATTCCATAATAATCATCTTCCTCCTTTTCATTAACAGTCTTGAAGAAATACAAATCATGAAGGGGCTCAATAAATGAGGCTCCAATATTTGCAAGAATAATAAATAAAGCATCCAAGAAAAATATCGGTGAAAAGAAAACTCCCAAACTAAAAACACCAATAATAAGAAATCCGAAAATTATAGGTTTTCTAACCCCAAATTTATCTGCATAAATACCAACAGGTATCTCAAAGAAAATGAAAGGCAGTATAGAAAGCGAAAGCAAAAGCCCGGACGTATCACTGCCATATCCCATCCTTATAACAAAAAGGGGGATCACAAGGACTTTGAAAGTGGTCCAAAGCATAAACGAAATAGCAACGAAATAAGAACCAACTCTACTAGGACTACTGAAGAAACCTTTAGCCCTACTCAGAAGCTGGCCAGAAACCCTTTTCTTTTTCGGCACATAAAGCACAGGGTTTTTTGATACAAATTTTTGGTGGGAAAGATAAAGCAGCCCAAACAAGAAACTCAATCCAGCAAGTGCAAACACAGGCTCATAGCCCATAAAACGTGCAATAACACCTCCCAACAGAGGCCCAACTAACCAACCAATATTGCTAAACAAAAAGAACACCCCCTCCGTCTTCCCGAGACTCTTACTCGCAGTGTAGTCGTGTATCATCAAGGAAAGAGACATCGTCACCAGCAGTCCCGCAAAAACTTTCACAAAAGACAAAGCAAATAACTCATAAAAATTAGTAACAAAAACCAAAAACATTGTCGACAACGCACAAACAACAAAAAAGAATCCAGCAATCTGCAACCTACTAAACCTCTTGTACAAATAAGCGGAGAGGAAGCCCCCCAAAACCATCGCAAGTGCCATAGACGAATAAAAATATCCAACATAAGATTCATTCTGAACAATCCCTTCTACGAAAGTCGGGAAAATAGGTAGCAAAAGTCCAATACCAATCCCGTAAATCAACGCGGTCCAAGAGAATATACTACCTTCTTTCGAAATATGAGGGGTTCTGAGCTTGTGCATTTTCATGAGGAAATTTTATCACGTCCTAATATAAAATCCACTGTTTGTTGAATAAACCTGACCAGATATTTCCAACATCGACAATTGTTTGTTAATTTCGGCAGCAGAAAGCCCTGATTTTTCCGCCAACTTATCGAAATGCACAGCACGTCTCTTCGTAATAAATTCCAAAATTCCACCACCACAGCCACCACCGCCGCCGCAATCCCCATCCCCACCACTCCCAAAATCCAATTTTTGATCACAAGAAAGCCCCCTCACAACATCTCCTCCACAAAAACACAACCTAGCTCCATCATTTTGAATTAATTTGTTACAGCCACAAGACTCTTCTCTATCAACATCCCCAGGAACAGCAAAGACCTCACGGTTCTCCTCCAAAGCAAAACGCGCAGTAATCAACGCTCCAGACTTCTCAGGAGCCTCTATAACAATAGTTGCAACAGAAAGCCCAGCAATAATCCTATTGCGCATAGGAAACTGGAAATCACGCGCAGGAGCATCACCAGCATACTCACTGACAACAACTCCACCCTTCTGAACAATCTCCTCCACAAGCTCACGATTAGCAGGAGGATAAACATTCGAAATCCCAGTTCCCAACACAGCCGCCGTCTTCAACCCATAACGCATAGCCGCCTTATGAGCAAAAGTATCAATCCCCAAGGCAAGCCCAGAAACCACCACCACATTGCACAAAGAAAAATCACTAACAATCTTATCAACCATCTCCTCACCATAAGACGTTGGCCGCCTCGTCCCAACAATAGCAATACACAGCTCATCCAAAATCCCCAAATCACCCCTGTAATACAAATTCTCAGGAGGCTTATGTATATGCTTCAGCAGGGAAGGATACTTCGAAACTGTTTTGGTAATTTTATTCACCAAACAATTATGAAGCCCAATTCTAAAATATTCCTAAAACTTTTCTAAAATTATTTCTTTTTTTCAGAGGCCTCCTTTTTTTCTTCGGCCTCCTTTTTTTCACCAGCTTCCTCTTTCTTTTCCTCCACCTTTTCTTCAGCCGGAGCCTCTTCTTTTTTAACATCTTCCTTCTTGTCTTCAGCTTTTTCAGCTGGCACTTCCTTTTTCTTTTCTTCCACCACTTCCTCAACTACCTCCTCTTTTATTCGGAAAAAACTTTTGATACTTTTTTCAGTTCCAAAAGCTACATTCTTTGTTCCACAAATTTTACATTTATAGACATATTGTTTCCCCACACGATGAGTGTCGACCAATTTTTCACAATCTTTACAGTAAAATACAACTGGTGCTTTTGCTTCTTCCGCCATAATTAAAATAAGTTATTTTGTTCTTTATCCCCCTGGTCACCTTCTATACTAACAGAAATTGTTTCAGTAGTTTTTTCCAAAATCTCACTCTGACTGTCTTCCACGCTTTGCTCATTGATATGTCCCGCCTCACGATTTCGATCAACATCAATCAGTTTATCCAACTTTCCCTCAGATTCAAAAGAAACCTCTCTCTTTTTATTCTGCATCATCCCCCCAAGCACAACCAAAACCGCTCCAGCAAAGGCAAGAATCATCCCAAAACGAATTTCCTTCTGAGTGATATTGATCCCAAATTTTGAATGGAAATAAATACTGTTGGTAATGAGAAGCAAGAATAGATTGAATACTCCAGCAAAAACGTGATTATGAGATTCTCTCAAAGGAAGCTTTGGCAAAGGTTTTCCCAAGAATCGAAACATGAATATTGCAAAAGAACCCAAAGAAAGAGTCAGGATCAAAAATCCAAGCAAGTAAAGAGGTCCAGAAAGCCCAATAAACATATCTCCAGTATTGAAGGCATCCAAATCTTGATACCAAGGCAAAAAGACAGAAATCAGGGTAATCAAAGACCCGAACCCGATCATTTTCATATAAATCGGTAGCTTTCCAATCTTGTCCAATAGAGTATCCTGATGCATGTTTAGAAAAGTTAACTTAAACCTAAAACTTAACTCTAAACGCAGCATAATAAAAAATCACTACAAATTCCATAGGAAATTCCCTTTTTAACTTGTATTATTACTGCCTACAAGCACAAATGAATAAATTCAACCAAACCAAAAAGTGAGAATAGGAATAGATATCAGAACAGCAGGAGGGAACAAAGTCGGTAAAGGATGGTTCACATTCAACATTGCCAGGACATTGCTCAAGCTCGACAAAGAAAACCAATACATTCTGTATGCGAGCGGAGGAATAGCTGGTTTTGAGGAATTCGACAACGCCGAACTTCGCATAGTGGAACAAAAAGGAATCCTATGGCACCGAACAGTGGCCAAAGACATCACCCAAAGCGATATCGATATTTTTTATGCACCATCCAGCTATATCATCCCAGCACTTCTTTCCAAAAAATCAGGCACAAAAATCTTTTTCACAGTCCACGATCTGGTCGCTTTTTTGTTTAAAGGTTCAGGTAATATCAAAGCACGCCTAACAGAAAAACTTTTTATTAAAAGAGCACTGAAAAGGGCCGAAAAAATCACAGTAATTTCCGAAAACACAAAAAAAGACTTAATGGATTTACTCAAAGTACCAGAAGAGAAAATCGTAACAACATTATGTGCAGCTGACGATCATTATTTTCCAATTCCAGAATCAGAAGAAAACATCAAAGCTCTCCGTGCATTTAGACTCAAGACAGGTCTCCCAGAAAAATTCTTCTTGAGTGTAGGAACAATAGAACCACGCAAAAACTACGAGACATTGCTCAAAGCATTCGCCTTAATCAACAAATCGCACCCAGACACCCATCTAGTAATAGTAGGGAAGGAAGGTTGGGGAGATTCAAAGCAAGCAGTCGAAGAAATCATCACATCAAACTATCTACAAAAATACGTCCACATACTCGGATATCTGACAAACAAAACAATCAACAAACTATACAATCTCTCTCAAGCATTGGTATTCCCCTCCTATTACGAAGGCTTTGGCTTACCGCCATTAGAAGCGATGCAAGCAGGATGCCCAGTCATCGCGTCCAACACTTCTTCAATTCCAGAAGTTGTAGGGGAGGCTGCAATATTGTGTGATCCAGAAAATCCTAGCTCATTCGCACAAGCAATGGATGACATTTCTACCAACCCAAATCTTCGAACAGACCTTATAAACAAAGGACGAATCCAATCCAAAAAATTCAATTGGGAAGATATAGCAAAAGTTATTTTAAGAGAATTTAAATCCTGACTCTTTACTAAAATACGTGCCATCTATAGAATGAAATCATAATTAACCACTCCAAATGGAAGAATTATTTGAATGTAATTTGATAAAGAAAGTCGGGATCATCACAAAAAGAGGTCCAGATCAGCACAAAGAACTCATCGCAAAGCTGATCAAATATTTAGGCAGACGCAAATTAGAAGTGATATACGACGAAAACGTAGGGAAGCTTTTCAACAAACCCGGACACAAAAAAGAACAAGTCCTCCAGCTGTCAGACATGGCAATCGTAATGGGAGGGGATGGAACATTGCTCAAAACAGCACGAAGAATGTCCAGAAAAAAAGTCCCAATCCTAGGAGTGCATTTGGGAACACTTGGATTCCTCACAGAAACAGTCCCAGACAAAATGTTCAAACTTCTCGGGAAAATGCTCAAAGACCAATGTGCCCTCGACAAGAGAACATTGCTCAGAACAACTCTATACAGAGACGGCAAAAAACATTCAACATACCTATCTCTCAACGACGCAGTAATCAATCAGGGTTCATTTGCCCGACTCATCCAAATGCGCCTCGAAATCAACCAAAGACTAATCGTGAGATTCAAAGCAGACGGATTGATAGTCTCAACTCCTACAGGCTCCACAGCTCACGCATTGTCGGCAGGAGGCCCTATCGTCCACCCACACGTGCCATCGATAGTTGTGACACCTATTTGCCCATCTTCACTCTCAATGCGTCCCATAGCCCTTCCAGACAATAGACAAATAACAGTAGAAATAGAAACAGAACGTAGAAACGAAACAGAAAAACTCGGACTCACTCTCGACGGACAAGATGTTATAGAAATCAAATACGGAGATGTCGTAAAATTCCGCAAATCAAAAAGAAACCTATATTTCATCCGCGAAGGCCGAAAATATTACAAAATGCTAAGGCAAAAATTGAATTGGGGAGAGTGACAGGGTTGACAAACCTGGGGTGAACAGTGTAAAAAGATCTCCAAATTAAATAAACCCTTACCATGAGTGATTCTCTTTCCGCTGCACCAGCACCTACTGCCGCGGTCCCTACTCCCAGCCCAAGAGCCCAAGCCTTTGAAGCATTTAGAACTTTGATAAAAAAAGAAGAAGAAGCGGCACAAAGACGCGTAGATCAGTCTAAAGATGGTGGTTTTGTAGATCAAGGGCACGAAGCAGCCAGAGGAGTTCAGGAAAGAAGGTTACTCACACTAGATGCAATTAGAGATCAGGCAATAAAAACCAGAGAAGCAATAGCAGCAGGAGCTCTAATAACTTTGGGAAACACGGTAGATGTAGAAGGGGAAAAGGGTGAAAGAAAAAATATATACTTAATACCTAATGGAGAAGGTAGGAAAATAAAAGTACAAGGAACAGAACATGCCTGTGTCAGCGTAATAAGTCCTCTAGGTAGAGAATTAGTAGGAAAAGAAGAAGGAGACGTAGTTGTTACACAATTAGGAACAAGAGGACAAATAGCAGAATTCGAAATAATCG
>Ga0307989_1001572_pt1 | contig 11992 bp, 9 predicted proteins | sample EllFjometagen185_FD_203164 | JGI IMG/M metagenome (GOLD analysis project Ga0307989, IMG submission 203164) | Marine microbial communities from Ellis Fjord, Antarctic Ocean - #185 | ecosystem: Environmental > Aquatic > Marine > Unclassified | place: Southern Ocean | collected 2014-10-08 | reverse complement strand
GATAAGGAAGCTTCAATTGATGATCCTATCAGATTGTATCTCCGTGAAATTGGGAAAGAGTCACTTCTTACTGCCGAGCAGGAAGTTGAATTATCAAAAAAGATGGAAAATGGTGAGAATATAATTAAACATGTCACTAAAGATTCCGGGATTATGATTACAGGTATGCATAACATTCTTCAAAAACTTTCTCATAAATTTGATGAAAAAGAGATGGATCTGACAAAAAAAGAGCTAACTGAGTTTTTTACAGAACAGAAGAGATTAAACCAGTCATATCGGGAACAACTTCGAGATTCACAATCTTTACTGAGATCTTATGTTGAGCAAAAGAATAAAGTTAGTTCTTCAGGTGGAAATATTGTAACAGATGAAAATCTTCTGAAAAAGAAAAAGAGTTTAATGAAAAAATTAGGTAAAATCGATCTTCAGCAGGACGAAATACTTGTTTTTACAGAAAAATTTTTAAGTTCAGAAAGGGATATCTATAAATTACAAAATGAGCGGGATAGTATTGAAGCACGGCTTGGAGTATCTTCGGCTAAGGGGCTGCGTCAGTTAGGTCGTTCTCTTGCGGTACCTTCCCAACGGAGCAAAATAGAGGAAACTCTGCAACTGACAACAGATATAATTAAAGACAAGATACGCCAGGTGCAATTGACTGAAAAGAAACTGAAATCTATCGAGTATGAGTTTGAAGATACCATTGATAATGTAATTACTCATGCTGAGGAAATTGAGCGTGGAAAGATTATGATGAAGAGTGCAAAAGACCGCTTAATACAAGCGAATTTACGCCTTGTTGTAAGTATAGCAAAAAAGTATACAAACCGTGGATTGCATTTTTTTGATCTTGTCCAGGAAGGTAATATTGGTCTAATAAAAGCAGTAGAGAAATTTGAATATCGAAAAGGGTATAAGTTTTCAACCTATGCAACCTGGTGGATCAGACAGGCAATAACCAGGTCTATATCAGATCAGGCCAGAACTATTCGTGTTCCTGTTCATATGATCGAGCAAATTAATAAAGTTGTAAGAGAATCAAGACAACTTATGCAGGTGTATGGAAGAGAACCAACTGATGAAGAGATTGCAGAAAGACTTGGCTGGACTCCTCAAAGAGTCAAAGCAGTAAAAAATGTTGCAAGAGAGCCTATATCCCTGGAAACACCAATTGGTGAAGAAGAAGATTCTCTGCTGGGTGATTTTATCGAAGATAAAGATGTAGAGAATCCCGCAACACAAACAGCGTTCAAACTGCTGCAGGAACAATTACAGGATGTACTAACAACACTCCCACCTAGAGAGCAGGAAGTTCTTAAAATGCGGTTTGGACTTGAAGATGGTTATTCATTGACTTTAGAGGAAGTTGGATTATACTTTGAAGTCACTCGTGAACGAATAAGACAGATTGAAGCGAAGGCACTTCGCAGGCTGCGTCATCCAAAACGAAGCAGAAGATTAAAGGATTATGTATAATCAGGAGAATGTATATGCAGGAAATATTTGAGAAATTAAAATCACTTCAGGTAGTCTTATCACAAAAGTATTTGGTTCAGGATGAAATTCGGGAAATTCCGAAAACCCTTGAAACAAAAATCGAGTTGTTAAATCGTGGTAAGAAAAACTATCTTGAAAAGAATGAACGGTTGAAGCGAACTAATGACGAATTGAAAAGTCTTCGTATAAGACTGGATGAAGCAGAACATGTTCGTGAAAATTATGAAAAACAAATGGATTTAATCACGACTCAGCGTGAATATGAAGCTCTTGATAAAGAAATAAATGATGCAGCTGAGAAAGAACAACAGCTTCGCAAAGCAATTCTCCATAAAGAGAAAACCCTTGATGATCTTAAGTATCAGCTGGAAGAGCATGAAGAACTCATGGAACTTCAGGAAGAAGAAGTTTCTACTGAACAAGAGAAAATGGAACAAATTCTTTCTGAAAAAAGAGATGCTCTGGATTCACTAGTGAAAGAGGAAAGTATTTTAATTCCAAATATCGATCAGGAAGTTCTTTTTAAATTCGAGCGGATTATTAAAAGTAAAGCAGGTGTTGGTATAGTACCAATACATGATAATGTATGTACTGGTTGTCATATGCAGCTTCCTACACAATTTGTAAATGATGTGCGAATTGGCAAAGATTTTATGTTTTGCCCATATTGTAGTCGAATACTATTTTTTGAGGAACTGCAGGATTCTGTTGATAGTACTGTCTCTATTGATATGGTTACAGATGATCAGGAAGGGGCTTTCTCTGATTTAGTCGATCTTGATGAATTTGATATATAAAAAGGTATGAAAAAACAGGCTGGGTGATCGCCGGTAGAGGAGACTCTGCGGGAGGAAAGTCCGGGCTCCGTAGAACATGATGCCGGGTAATTCCCGGGGGCTTATGCCACAGAAAGTGCCGCAGAAAAAATACCGCCTGAAAAGGTAAGGGTGAAAAGGTGAGGTAAGAGCTCACCGCCTATTTGGTAACAGATAGGGCATGGCAAACCTCATCAGGAGCAAAATCAAGCAGCAGAAGGTAGTTCGCCTAATATCTGCGGGTAGATTGCTAGAAGGTATTGGTAACAATATGTCTAGATAGATGGTCACCAAAGACAGAACCCGGCTTATAAGCCTGTTATTTTTTTTAAAAGTGTGTATGAAAAATATGATGATATCGATTCGTAGATTGTATAAATTATCTTTTTTCTCTTTTTTGGTTTTATCTTTTTTAGTAATACTTGTGAGTTGTCAACAAGAAAAAATCATTCCTGAGGAAGGTGCTGCTGCTTCATATCAAGATCTATGGGATACTAAAAAATTTGATGAAATTTATAGTTCTATGAATTATGACGAAAACTCAATAGATATTTCTCAAAATGATTTAATCTATTATGGTTTTTCTGCTTATTATCTGTTTATCGAGACGGGTGAAACAGAATATCTCAATCAAACAAAATCAGCTCTTGAAAGATTTAGACTATTATATGCTGACGATGCAGAGGTTCCTCTTTTATCAGAAGTTCATAAAGTACTTTCACTTTCATACTATTTTCTTGGACAGTATGCTAATGCTTCTGCCAATGCTGAGAAAGCCCTCTCTCTTGAGAGTGCTGATAGAAGAGAGCTGCAGATAATTTTGGGTTTATCATTATATCTATCTGAAAACTATGCACAATCCTTCATTGAATTATCAAAAATAAGTAATCCTTCATTTTCACTCAACTTGATATTATACAATATATCTGATAAATCAGATTTCCCGCTCCAAATGATTGAATATCTAAACTCAGCTTCTGATATCTCAGCAAATGAATTGGAACAATATATTTCGAAAATACTTTTGGTCAATTACTATAATTCAATTGAACAATACGATTCCGCACTGGATACCCTTGATATTTTGCAAAACAAGATTTCTTCTCAATACTTATTGAGTTCTCTTTTTCATCATCTTGGTATTAGCTATTACAAACAAGGGGATTTTATTGAAGCCAGAACCATGTGGAACAGGTCTTTGGAACTAAACTCTGATAATACCTTTACACTGGATAAACTGTCTAAATGAATAAAAATATAAAACCTGAAATTGATCTTAAAGATGCGCTGCTTCTGGTAAATCAACCTGCACGATATATAGGAGGAGAGTACCAGCTGAAAAAAGTTAACTCCTCAAATAGTGATTATAGAATAGGACTTTGCTTTCCTGATCTCTATGAAATAGGGATGTCCAATAATGCTATGAGAATTCTCTATGACCTTATAAACGGAATTGATGGTATAAGTTGTGAACGGGTATTCGCCCCGGCGCCTGATTTTGAGGCTTTACTAAGAGAGAGGAATATTCCTTTATATACTCTTGAATCCGGACTTCCTTTGGAAAGTTTGGATATGATATGTTTTACTGTTGGGTATGAGCTTTGTGCTACAAATATCCTAAACGTTTTGGACCTGGGAAATATTCCATTACACAGCAAAGATAGAACAAATTATCATCCTGTTATTGTTGCAGGAGGACCTGCTATAACAAACCCACTGCCATTCAGCAATTTTTTTGATGCAGTTTACCTCGGTGAAGCTGAATCCGCTCTACCCGAATTATTACAGTCTGTAAAGAATTTGAAGCTTGTAAATGAAAATCGTAACAATATTATCTCCCATATTCAAAATTACGACTGCATTTGGCATAAAGGAAAAGAAAAAGCTATACGGTCAATTTTTCGCTCATTTCCAGATAAACAGCATGTAGGATATAACTATTACACTGTTCCCTCATTAAAACCCGTACAGGATCATGGTGTTGTTGAAATTATGCGCGGTTGTCCAAACGGCTGCAGATTTTGTCATGCAGGAGAATTATACAAACCATATAGACAGCGTTCTTTTCCTGAAATTAAATCGATGGCAAATCAAATGATAAATGATTTTGGCTATCGAGATATAACTCTCTCTTCACTTTCTTCAGGTGATCATCCGGATATTCTTGGTATTACTTCTAAGCTGAATGATGAATATAAGAATAAACATGTTTCATTATCGTTACCTTCATTAAAGGTAGATGGTTTTTCACTCTCTATTTTAGATCAATTATCTATTGTAAGAAAAAGCGGTCTTACTTTTGCAATAGAGACACCAGTTGCTTCCTGGCAGAAAAGTATGAATAAAGAAGCACCTATTGAGAATATTATTCATATAATACATGAAGCTAAAAGAAGAGGGTGGAAACTGGCAAAATTTTACTTTATGACTGGACTTCCTTTTGTTGATAAAGAGCAGGAAATAAAAGAGGTAACGGATTTTATATGTAGAGTAAAAAATGAAACACGTATACAGTTGAATATTAATATTGGAACATTTATTCCAAAACCGCATACACCTTTTCAATGGGCCCCACTTTTTAAACCCGATGAAGCTTTAGTGCATTTGCAGAAGATGAAGCTATCATTAATGACATCAAATCGTAATATTAAAGTTAGCTATCATGACCCATATATCTCATTTATTGAAGGGATGATAAGCAGGGGTGATGAGAGAGTAGGTGATGTAATACTTGAAGCTTTCAAAAAAGGTGCAAGACTTGATGCCTGGGATGATTATTTAAACAAGGAATTATGGCTTGAAGTTATAGAGTCTTTTGATTGGGATATTTTAAATGAAATTTGCCGTGAGCGGGATTTACATGAAAAACTTCCCTGGGATTCTATAAAATTAGCTTCTGCTAAATCTTATCTTAGAACTGAATATGAGAAAGCTTCACGATCCGAGAAAACTGATATTTGTGCGCTTGATTGTGATCATCAATGTGGTGTTTGCAGCAACCCCAAAGATATAAATCCAAAAAATGCAGTTCAATATGAAGCAGAAGTATCTTCTGATAATAAAATCATATCTGAAACTATTCTTCCAATGGATAAAATTAAATTTTTAATACAATACCAAAAGATTGGTAAATCGATCTATTTTTCACATATTCATGTTATGCAGCTCTTTGAAAAAACATTTCAAAGAGCTGGGATAAAGCTCTCATTTTCTCAGGGGTATAATCCAAAACCTATTTTAGAGTTTGCCCAACCTTTACCATTAGGGATTTCTGGCAACCATGAACTACTGTCTGCCACATTAGATTTTCCTGTTGGAGAACAAGTAGTTACTAATGAGCTTATTTCAAGATTAAACAAAAAACTCCCTGAAGGGTTTTTTGTTGATAAGATGGTAAGAATTACAAGTAATATTAAAAAATCACTCTCAGCTTCATATTATGCTTCTGAATACACAATTAAAGGGCTTGATGCTAAAGGAAGTGATCTTTTACTAGCTTTAGCAGATGAAAATGAAAATATTTCTCTATCTGAGAAAAGTAATTATTCATTAAAGTTATTAGTGCATGAACCTATTTCTAAAAAATCCGATAATGGCAGCTTGAACAGTGGAAATCTTATGAAACTAATTGGCACTTTTATGCCTAAATATGAGTTCTTAAGTGCTTATGAAGTTGAAAGAAACTGTCTATATGTACAAAACATGCAGGATTATATAGCCTTTTATGCCAAATAAGACGCAAAATACGATTTTCTAACCATTTATTTTCTTTGCTCTTTCCCAGTACTTATCCATCAATTCTAACTCAGTATCATCTTCCAGATCAATTCCATCTTTTTTCATTAATTCAGCCATACAAGTGAATCTTGTTTTAAATTTTGTATTTGTTCGAAATAGAGCTTCGTTAGGATCTATTTTTAGAAATCTTGCATAATTAATAAGCGAGAAAAGAATATCACCAAATTCAATTAATATTCTTTCTCTATCGGAATTATTTTCTACTTCAACTGATAACTCATTAAGCTCTTCACGAATTTTATCAAAAACATCACTGGTATTATCCCAATCAAATCCATACTTTTTAGCTTTTTTTTGAATTTCTACTGCTTGTAAAATATTCGGCATCGACCCAGGTATAAAAGTAAAAACATTATCTTTATTCTTTTTTCCTTCAATATTCTCTTTTATGGAATTCCATAATTCGACAACTTCTTCTGGATTATCAGCTGTAATATTTTCAGTATAATTATTTTTAAATACATGGGGATGTCTTCTCACTAATTTTTCTGAAGTATTATCTAAAACCTGAGTTAAAGAAAATTGATTCATCTCTTCATGCATAATAGTAAGCATGGTAACAACCAGATACATATCGCCAAGTTCTTCAGCACATTCATTAATATCTTTTTTAATATAGGCATCAATATATTCATAAGATTCTTCTATAAGATTTTTGTAAAATGTTTCTGGGGTCTGATCACGGTCCCAGGGACAGCCATCGGGAGATCTAAGCATTTTTAATATTTCATACAAACGTTCAAAGGCTGTTACATGTGATTTGCTGCTGGTATAGTAAATATCTTTGTTTTTGCTGTTATTTTTTTCCATTTTTAAGTTGATTCCTTTTGTAGACAGAATATACATTATTTAAAGCTATAAATATTCCCAAAAAAATTATGGTAGTTTGACACTTCCCAAATATGTTGCAGAAGTCACAGCAATATCACTTGAATACGTCAAAGGTTCATATGCATAGTATGAACTAAAAATATGTATATAGTAATTATTTTCATAATTGTCCAAAGTATCTGATGTATTGTCGTAATCTGAAGAACTAAGAATTAAAGAATCCTCACCACCAACCTCTGCGAAACGGACTAATAATCCATTTGATAATAAATCATAGTTTAAGTCGTCTAAATAATATAATGAAAGGTTCAGATAAGTATTACCATCCGAATAAGTTGCTTGAAGCTCCCCCTCTAAAGAAGTATTTCCTGATGGCAAATTGGAAAGGATTTCATCAATATTAATAGAGGGTAACGAGTAAATATTGTCTTCCCCTATTTGAAATATATATAGATCAAATTCTTCTTCCGAGACTGTTTTTATTTGTTGAGGATTATAAAATGAAGATGTGTAAATAAATTTCCAATTACTTGGACTGCTTAAACTTATATCTTTATTATATGAATAGCAGTAATATAGATTAATTCCATTGTCTGTGTATATGTCATCAATAATATTTATATAAAAATTGATTGTATCTGTTGCAGTATTGGCTACAATTGGTGTATTTGATTCGGAACTCTCAAGAACAGTATTAATAATAAATGGATTTTTCGGGAGCCCGCAAGAAATAAAAAAAATGGAAGCAGACAAAACCAGCATTAATAAAGCTGATAATGTTTTACTTCCACTACTCTTCAAAATTGTAATTAATTTAAGCACTTTTATATTATTACTCCAGTGCAATTAATCTGCTTACGGCTAATTTTGCCCATTCACTGGTTGGATAACCAGTTGATAGTTCACGATAAGATTCTATAGCTTTTTGCTGCTCATCCATACCCTCATATATTCTTCCTATGCTGAATTTCGCATGAGGACCTTCTGAGGATCTGTCTCCATAGTTATCAAATACTATCTGGTAATACTTAACAGCATTGTTCTGATCACTTAACAGTTCATAACAAACAGCTGTATTCATTGCTGATGAAGCTGCAAGATGACTATCAGGATAATCTTCTACAATCTGAACAAAAAGCGCTACAGCTGATTCATAGTTTTCCTTATGATACTCTACTGAAGCCAGAGTAAATATAGCACGTAATTCAGGATAACCAGTACGGGCTTTATCAACAAATTGTGATAAGTCATCATATAATTTTTCATATACAATTTGACTCTCTTCTTCTGTAAGTTCGGCACTATTATTTACCCAGTTAGCATATTCTTCATGATACACTTCCACCTGAGCAGTCTTTTTATCAAGTTGCCTGCTAATTGAAGCTACTGTTATACCAGTAGCTATCACAGCAACAACAATAATACTTAAAATAATAATGAGTGTAATGCGATTACGTGATATAAATGCAGAAATAATATCTAATTTAGTTTTTTCAATCTTCTTCTCTATCATGCTGTCTTGTACTCCGGGAATTAATGTAATTAATTATTTATTTATCAGATCCTTGATCTTTCTCTTTCAAGAGATCAGCAAATGTAAAAGTATTCTCATTATCATCATCATGAATATATTTAGACATTTCACTTTGCTGAGATTTTCTTAAATAATCTTTTATGGATAATGATAGTTTCTGGGCATTAATATTAATGTCTGTTACTAATGCAGTTACTTTATCACCTGCAGTAAATTTTCCAAGAACTGAATCTTCAAATTCTTCATCAGGTCCAATTAAATTAAATTTTGAAATTAGACCTTCAATTCCTGATATAACTTTTACAAAAACGCCAAAATCTGTAACACTGGTAACCTCACCGGTTATAACGCTTCCTCGTGGATAAGACTCTTTTAACGTTTGCCATGGATTACCTTCAAGCTGTTTTACACCAAGTCTTATACGTCTGTTTTCAGGTTCAACTCGTGTTATTACAACTTCAATAGTATCTCCTTCATTACAAAAGGATTTAATATTCTTTGTTTTTCTTGTCCAGGAAATATCATCTACATGTAGAAAACCATCAATACCTTCTTCTAAATTAAGAAATGCACCGGCATTAGTAATTTTAACCACTGCAGCACTTAGTTTCATGCCTTCCGAAAATCTTTCTGCAATAGTATCCCAAGGATTATCTGTAACTTGCTTTATACCTAGTGAAATTTTCTTTTCTCCAGTATCATAACCAAGAATTTTTGATCTGACTGTATCCCCAATACTTACTACTTCACGTGGGTGAGAAACTCTTTTAACCCAAGATAATTCTGAAATATGAGCGAGTCCTTCAATACCCTCTTCAAGTTCAATAAAAACACCGAAATCTGTTATTTTTGTAACTTTCCCATCAACTACATCGTCAAGCTGGTATCTTTCTTCAAAAGACATCCAGGGATCTTCACTAAAATGTTTTAAGGATAGATTAATTTTTTGAGTTTCTTTATCAATATGAATAACTTTGAGTTTTATTTTATCACCTTTTTTAACATAATCTTTTGGTCTGGTAACATGACCCCAGCTCATATCATTAATATGAAGTAATCCATCAAAACCACCAAGATCAACAAATGCACCAAATGAAGTAAAACTTTTTACAATTCCTTCGATTTCATCATCAACAAGAACTTTTGAAAAGAACTCTTCTTTTTTAGCTTTAATAGCTTTTTCAAGAAATGCACGACGGGATAAAACAGATTTAAGCCTTGTTCCTGTATGAAGTTTATCAATGATAAAGAAATCTTTGATACCAATATAATCTTCTGGTTCTTCAACTCTGATAAGGTCAGCTTTTGATAATGGACAAAATCCCTTTAATTCATACATTAAATCAATTTCGAAACCACCCTTAATTACTTTTGAAAAGGTACCTTCAACAGGTTCCTGCTTTTCAGCAGCTTCCCTAAGGCGTTCGGCTCGAATTTTCAGATCTGCTTTCTGTTTAGAAACAACGACCTGGCCGCCCTTTCCTTCTTTACTTACAAATACAACACTAACAGTTTCCCCAACGCTTGGGATTTCTGTAAATTCTATAATAGGAATTCTTCCTTCTGATTTATAACCAACATCGACAAATATAAATTCATTATTAACCTGAACTACATGTCCAGAAACAACCTGCCCTTCCTCAATTTCATCAAGAGATTTAAAGTATTCTTCCTGTAATAGATTCTGCATTTCGTTTGTTTTGTCGACTTCACTTTTTTCGACACTATTATCTGTTGCCACTATGATTCTCCTGATACTTTTGATTGCTATAAGCCTAAAATGTTCTGTACTACTTTGTCACAAACTTCATCTATGGTCAAGTATGATGTATCTATATATACAGCATCATTTACACGTTTTAGGGCTCCAAATTTCTTATTACGGTCATTGTAATCCCGCTTGCTGATTTCTTCTTTCAATTCCTGAAGAGATAAGTCTGATTCGTGTTGTTGAAAACGTCTTTCAGCTCTAATTTCAACAGATGCATCAAAATAAAATTTCAAATCTGCCTGAGGAAATACCACAGTTGTGATATCTCTACCTTCCATGATAACATTAAGTGATTTTGCTGCAGATCTTAAGGCTTTATTTACGATATTTCGAACTTCAATTATAGAAGAAAATAGTGAAGAAGTCATATCAATCTCTTTATTATGCAAAAGATGCTCGATGATTTCCCCATCTAAAGCAAGTTTTCCATCATTAATAGAAAAATTACAACTAATTGCAGTTTTGATTATTTCAACTTCATTTTTAGGGTCACCCATATTTAACAAATGTTTATAAGCAACGGCTCTATAGAAACTTCCTGAATTAATATAATAAAGGTTACATTTTTTTGCTATATTTTTTGCAATAGTACTTTTCCCAACACCAGCCGGGCCATCAATTGCTACAATCATTTTTTTACTACCTTACTTAGGAGTTGGGTCATCTCTTTTTTCTTAATAAATCGGAAGTAGCCTGTATTAAGAGCTCCAATCTCTATAGGACCTATTCGTATTCTCGTCAATGAAAGTATTTTATAACCAATATGATCCATGATTTTTCTTATTTCACGATTTTTTCCTTCTAACAATACCATAGAGACAGTTCTGCTATTTATTATTTTATAGCGCTCTATTTTATAGAAAGTATTTTGGATATGGATTCCTTTTACCGTAGTGAGAAGATCTTTTTTATCAAGTTTTTCTTTGGTTCTAACAATATACTCTTTTTCAATACCAAATGATGGATGAGCTACACTATTCGCAAAATCTCCATCGTTTGTATAAAATATCAAACCAGTAGAATCTTTATCAAGTCGTCCTACATGGAAAAGAGATTTTTGCTCGGGAATTGAGATTAAATCTCTGGCAAATAATTCCTCATGTGGATCAGAATTTGTACAAACATATCCTTTTGGCTTGTTTAAAGCGACATATATAGGATCCATTGGTTCAATATATTGATTATTACAATATACCGCATCTATTTCATTAACTTTCTCGGCAGGATTGATAATAATTTTATTGTTTATTGTGACTAACCCATTTCGTATAAATTCTTCAGCTTTACGTCTGGAGCAAACACCGCATTTTGCTAAGTAACTTTGAAGCCTTATTGGATATATGGATTCATTTTTATTTTTGTTCATCAAATCTCTCTTTATCTAATTCATCAAGTTTTGGCAAAGAAGAAATACTTTTAAGATTAAAATCCTGTAAGAATTTCTTTGTAGTACCATAAAGGAAGGGTCTCCCTAAAACATCTTTTCTTCCAATTACATGAATAAACTCACGTTCAAGAAGAAGTCTAATAACATTATCAGAAGAAACACCTCTAATATTTTCAACCTCTTTTCGGGTAATCGGCTGTGAATATGCAATTATAGAAATAGTCTCTAATGCTGATTTTGACAATCTTCTATCTATTTTTCTTCCATAATGCTTCTTTAAATCGGGCCATAATTCTTCTTTAGGCATAAAATGATAACCACCGGCAAATTCGCTTATTTCAATTCCATGATTACCC
>Ga0307989_1001571_pt1 | contig 12002 bp, 10 predicted proteins | sample EllFjometagen185_FD_203164 | JGI IMG/M metagenome (GOLD analysis project Ga0307989, IMG submission 203164) | Marine microbial communities from Ellis Fjord, Antarctic Ocean - #185 | ecosystem: Environmental > Aquatic > Marine > Unclassified | place: Southern Ocean | collected 2014-10-08 | reverse complement strand
CAATTGCACTGCCCCCGGAAAAGTGTGTGGTTTTATGGTGATTTTACCTGAGAAATAATTCAAAAAATTATAAACAAATGAAGTTAAAATTGTTGGTTATAGTAGTTATTGCATTCGGTACTTTTATATCAAATGCACAGAATTCTAAAAACGTTAATTCAGTTGAAGAATTAAAAGAAACAATTTCAAGAGCAATTCCGGGAGACCTGATTTTATTGGAAGATGGTAGTTTTGAAAGTGAAAAATTTACGATTTCCGTTAATGGAACTTTGGAAAAACCTATCATTATTAAAGCAAAAAACAAAAGCAAAACAATTATAAAATCATCATTCAAAATTGAGGGAGATTATATTTCATTAATAGGAGTTAATTTTGAAAATGAAGGTAAACTTGAAATTTTTGGAAAAGGTTGCAGAGTTAGTCAGTGTACCTGGAATGATGCTAAAACAGGGAAGTGGATTCGAGTGCTTCCAGGGAGTTCAGAAATTGAAATCGACCACAATACTTTTACAAATAAAACTTCAAATAAAGATTTAGAAAGAGGGTGTCAACTGATTCAGGTTGTGGTTCGGAATGAAAACGAACGCCATCACATTCATCACAATCTTTTTAAAGATATTCCAAAAGGAAAAACAGGAAATGGATTTGAAACGCTCCAACTGATCACAGAAAATAATCCTTTCGATCCGCCGCTTGGCTCCAGTAACTCAATAATTGAAGATAATTTGTTTTTGAGATGCAATGGCGAATCTGAAATTATTTCAGTTAAATCTAATGGAAATATTCTTAGGAGAAATACTTTCAGAGCTTGCAGAGGATCAGTGGTTTTGCGTCATGGCGATGATAATATTGTAACTCAAAACTACTTTTTTGGCGAAGGCAAATCGGGTAGTGGGGGAGTCAGAATTCAGGGAACAGGACAAATTGTGGCAAACAATTACTTTCAGGATCTTGGTTTTGGTTTAGGAATGATGGACGGTACTTCAGACGATTTATATATTCGCGTTGAACGGGCTCAGATTCTATTTAACACATTTATTAATTGCAAAAAAACATTTGTTATTGGTTTAAACCATTCAAAACATCCGAACGGAACTGTTCCAAAAGATTGTAAAATAATTGGTAATATTTTGTATTCGAATTCTAAAAATAATACTGAAAAATTTATCGAATTTGTTCAAAACGATAAGCCGGAAAATTGGGAGTGGCAAAGTAACATAGCCTTTGGGAAAAAGTTTCCTGCAATAAGTGGATTTAAGGATGAAGATCCTAGATTAGAAAGAGACGAAAATCGTTTGATGCTTCCAACAAAACTGACTCAATCTTCAACCATTTCTAATGAATTTAATGAAGTATTAAAAAGTGATTTGTTTGGAAATGGTTGGAAAAATAATAGAACTGTTGGTGCTATTCAATTTCCAATTAAACCAGGCAAAAACATTCCACTAAAACAAAAAGTAGTTGGTGCAAACTCAATAAAATAAATATTCAGATAGAGGATTAATTTATTATTTTCCCAGTTTTTCAAACAAATCCCTGAAAATGGCATCGCGGTTTAACGAAGTTGCCATTCGCATAAAATGCCGCGACTGATCAACACTGTAAGTAACCTGATCGGTTAAAACAGGACTGTGTACAAGGTTGGTTGAAATCCACGCAGGATTTATCAGCCATGCTACAGCGGTTACATCCCAAATTACTTTCGACCAGGCAGTTTTGCCGCCACTGTACTCAATTACAATATTTAGCAAATAATCAGAGAGTTCGTTTTTACCTTTTAAATTTAATTCGAGCTCTGGAATGGTTGTATGAAAATGAGAAACTACGGGGCGGCAAGGCATAATAACAAATGGCACTCCCGAATTTAGAACAACTTGTGCAGCAAATACATCCTGTTTTAAATTAAATTCTTTTTGATGAGGCCAGTTTAATCCGTTTCCTCCCAACCAAACCACAACGATGTTTTCAATAATTTTTGGCTCGATTAAAATAGCCGAAGCAATATTTGTTATGCAACCCACCGGAACAACGTAAAGCGGATCGTCGGGACTGCTGGCCATTGCTTTTTGTACCAGGTCGAGAGCGGCATCACTTTTTATTGGTTTCGAAACGTCTTCTAAATATTTATCGGAACCTCGAAATGCAAAATCCTCGGATGACTTACCGAGCATTTTAAGCAACTTCTGAATTTCCTGATAACTCTTTTCCATTCCATCACCCGGACTTTCAGAACGATTGTTTTTAAAAGGTGCTGCATAAACAGCTAACAAATCAATCTTTTCGGGAGAAAGTACGGCGTACGCCAGAGCAAACTGATCGTCAACTTCGTTATAAGTGTCGGTATCTAAAACCATCCGGATTTTTCCTGTTGGCGGTTTTAATTGGTTTATTCGAAAAGTTTTATCGAGTTTGGGGAATGTTTGGGCATTTAAACTTAAAATAGCTGAAATGCATACGAAAGTTAAAACTGATTTGATTTTCATTATTGCAGATTGTTAAAATTGTTTCATATAATCGAGAAATGCTTTTGCAGTTTTGTCCATATTTTCCTCTGAGCCGCCGCCATCTAAAACTTCGCACATTTCGTAAACCACCCAGCCCTGATAACCAATTTCTTTTAAGGCGGCAAACCATGTTTTGTAATCAATAATTCCTTCTCCCATTGCACAGGCGCGCATTACAGGTTGTTCGGCTTTGTAATTGGTGAGGTTATTCACGTAATTAAAACGGGGGTGTTTTACGTAGTCGGCAGCAATGGTATTCACAATAAATGGTTTCATTTTAAGGATTGATTCCCGTAATTCTTCTGAAGATAAACCTTCTAAAACCGGCGACCATGCATCCCAGCCAGCCATAACATTTGGCATATTAACTTCGCGTAATAACCAATTCATTGCATCGTGATGTAAAGCAATATCGTGATGATTTTGCACGGCTAAAGTTACGCCATGTTCAGCAGCTAATTTTCCTGCCATTTTTAAACCTGCAACAACTTCAGCATATTGTTTGTCGTAGGCAATTCCCGGGCGTTCGTAACCGGTAAAAACACGAACCATGTCGGTTCCCAAATCTTTCGCTAACTCAGCAATTTCTCCCACCCAGGTTGCTTGTATTTCAGCATTCGGAATTCCGGGTTTATCGATTCCGGCGGTAAAATCGGTATAACCTGCGAGTGCAACTAATGTCAATCCCAACGAATCGATTTTTGCTTTTAGTTTTGCTCGCGCTGCTTTGTCGTAATCGTGCGGCGAAACATGCGGACGTTTGGCAACCAGCATCACACCTTCGTAACCCAGTTCTTTGGCTTTTACCAAAAATTCGTCAACGGTTAGTTTAGTTTGTCCGCGCCAGATTCCCAAATAACTCACTGAATGCAAACATGTTTTTACTTCGAAATCAGCCGGATTTCCGCTTGGTGTCTTTTGTGCTTTTGTAGGAACTGAAAGTACAAGGGATATTAAAATTAGTAAGAATAGATTTTTCATTTTTTTATGGTTTAGTTTTCGCCCAATATAAATAAATATAAGTAATTTTTAAAATGTGATTTCGTTTTTTATTCACTTATTCAGTCCTTCAATCCATCAGTCGTTTTTAATAAAAGGTCCATCTTCATTCCAAAAAACTTCCACATTCGAAAGAAACCACGTTTTTCCTTTGTCATTATTTCCCTGAAAAAACAAGTAGGTTTTCCCGTTGTCATCTAAAAAAATATGTGGATGCCCCGATTCGCTGGAATTCCATTCACCCGGTTTTCCGTTTGCCAGAAATGGTTTGTCAGAAAGTTTCTGCCAATGAATTCCGTCGCTGCTTTTTGCAATTCCAACTTGTTGTGGGGCGTTGTTGTACGAGCCGGCATAAAACATAAAAAGTTCATCGCCACGTTGAATTACTGAAGCTCCTTCAACACATTTTCCCTCCCAGTCGTATTCCGGAATCATAATTGGAGCATCTGTTAATTGTGTCCAATCTTCACGATTAAAATTTGTTTTGACTGGCGCAGTTGCAACACCCTGAATTTGTATTTTATAATCGGGGTCGCGGGTGGCGAAATAAAGTAAAAACTGGTCTTTAAATTTTATTACTTCAGCATCGATTGCACGTCCACAATTCCAATCGCCGGTTGGTTTGAAAATTGGGTTTGTAGGATTTCGTTCAAAGGTAAGCCCGTCTTTCGAAACAGCATGGCAAATTGCATCATTTCGTCCATTTCCGTAAGTTTGATAAAACAGGTGAATTTCGTCGTTTAAAACCAATGCACTTGGTGCACATAAACCTTTACTTTCGGCACCGCCGGCGGGATTTATTTCGCCTACTTTTTCCCAGTTTATCAAATCGGTACTTTCGGCAATTCCGATGTTCCAGCCTTGAATCGGATTTGATTTATCGGCAAATGGAGGAATAGAAAAGTACATCAGATATTTTCCATCAAATTTTACAACATGCGGATCTTTTGAGAATGGAACTCCCCTTCTTGAGGTATCTCCAAACATCATTTTTTCTTGCCCTGAAACAATCGTAGTTGCAATAATTAGAGTAATAATAAGTAATAGATTTTTCACAAGTATATAATTTAGTTTAATATCTAAAATTCAGTATGTTTTAACTCTCCTTCTTCTCCCTCTCTTCGCGAAGAGAGGGACGATTGTGACGAGGTCGCAATCAGGGTGAGTAGTCAAAAATTGTTACTCTTTTGAACGTTCATTCCCATATACTTCTCATTTTGTGTCGGCTCATTTAAAAATATTAACTCCCGGCATTCAAGTTTCATATGATTATAATTGTTTATTTTAAAAGGTGTCATTTGTAACTCGCACATAATCATTCTCCTGTGTGAAGTAAATCTTATATGCTCGTTTCATTTTATAATAACTATTTACATTCGAATGGTCCGTAAACTGATTTGACTTGCATCGATTCGTCTTCGGTTTTTAACAAAAAGACACTGAATTCTTCACCTCCCTGTTTAACTTTTATAACTGCATGCCCGCCATCTCCAGTTAATTGTTTTACCCTCGATTCACCCAGATATATCCTGGAAATTTCAGGAATAGTAGTTGGAATAATATGTCTTTCGCCCGGGTATAATTCATTTGATGACATGGTTCTAAGTGTAGACAAATTTATATGCGAAACATTCCAAACCTGCATTATAAAAACCTGAGGCTGCGTACTGGCGACAAAATTTTCATTCATTGCATCAACCCAGGCATGATGATTAACTTCGCACACTTCAATTGGTCCAAGAACTTTTCCAACGGGAGTTTCAACATCTCGCCATTTTGGTGTATTCATCGTAATTCTCCCGTTAATATCACCTCCATTAAAATAGTCGAAATCGCCATAAGAAATACGGATTCCCGAACTCGATTTGTTCTCATCGACATTTGCATCTTTTGGAAACAATTTTTTCGTCTTATTTTTCTTTCCCGTCCAAATTTCGCCATTGGCAATTATATTTCGTACTTCAAATTCTGGATAATTTTCAGGCTGAAAAAGTAGGGTAAATTGAGAATTGCTTCCCGGTTGAAATCGTTCCATTAGCAAACTGGAATTTTTAATGTTCCAGCCGATAAAACTTTTATAGTTTTCAAAAGTCTTCCCTTTTTGAGGAGTGGGAAATTGATAAGTTGGCCAATCGCGGTCAACCATTTTTTTGAAAGGAATATATTCAGCAACTTCGGTTAATCCGCTTAAAATATAATCTCCACCTTTTTTAGTTTTTGGTGAATCGGGGAACGCGCCACCCATGTGGTCGCCATGAAAATGAGTTAAATATGCATAGTCAATTTTCTGCTCTTCGCGGTACGAAAGCAAACGAGAAATGTATCTGGCAATCCATTCGCCGGCTTGTTTTGTTTCGTTGGGTGAGCCGTGAGTTGTTCTGGGATCGCGATGCGGACCTGTATCTCCGGCATCAATCAACATATTTGTGCCATCGGGGAAAATGCAAAAAACACTTTCTCCACGACCGGTGTAAATGTGGTGAATTTCCATTTCACCGGTTTTCCAGTTAGGGAAGATTTCGTTTTCGGTTTGGGCCTGAACATTAAAAACAACAGTTGCTAAAAAAAATAAAAAGATTGATTTCATTGGAATGATTTTGTTAAAAATCGGAATAATTATTGAGAAGAAAAAATATGTTGATTCATGTAAAATAGCAGCATCAAATAAAAAAATTAGCTAAAATTATTTTCAATAAATAAAAATTGTAATTTTAGAGCTAAGATTAATTAAATCAAACCGTATTATGGATGCCAGAAAAAATGCACTCATTTATGTAGTGGAGGATAATAAGATTTACAATCGATTGGTTTGTGAATATCTTAAAAAACAAAAATACACCAATGTAAAATCCTTTCTTTCGGGGAAAGAATGTATAAAGCAGGTTTCAAATGGCGAACATCCTGATATTGTAATTCAAGATTATCATTTAGATGATTCAAATGGTATTGAAGTTTTAAAAAGTGTCAAAAAGTTTAGCAATAAATCGGAGTTTGTTTTTTTAACAGCAAACGATAGTATGGAGATTGCTGTTAATACGATTAAGTTTGGTGCTTTCGATTACATTATAAAAGATAATGACATTGCTTTAAGAAAGGTGGTTAGTAAAATTGAAAAAATATCCAGGTTATTAGATCTTCAAAAAAGAAATGAGAGTATTAAGAAAGCAATGGTATTTTCTATAATGGTCTTAATTCTAATAGTAATTTTCGCTGTATTACACGTATTTTTTGATGCATTCGAGAGTTTTCATTTGTAAGTTTATAAGAGTATTACGAATTTCACATTATTTTCCGGGACCTACATTTTCATTATAAACTCTTTTCAACCAGGGAAGTAACAGCATAATAAGAAAAAATGCTGCAAAGGTTAAAATCGCATTTGTTAAAAAGAAATTCGATTTTTTCTCAAAGAGATCCCACATTCCTGAAAGTACACCTGAAAGTTTATTTCCGATTGCTGTTGCCAGAAACCAACCGCCCATCATTAATGCAACAATTCGTTTTGGAGCTAATTTCGAAACAAGTGACAGACCCATCGGACTTAAACAAAGTTCTCCAATTGTAATTACGCCATAAACGCCAAACAACCATGAAACAGAAGCTTTGTCGAGACCATTTCCGGAATACACAGCTGCAATAACCATTACAAGCCACGACAATGCTGAAATTAGCATTCCCCAGACAATTTTTCCAGGAGTTGACGGTTCTTTTTTTCTCCTGCCCAGAAAGTTGAAAAAGGCAACCAATAGTGGGGTTAAGATTATTACAAAAAACGGATTTATTGAAGCCTGCAATTCGGTCGGCCAAAGTTTAAGCACTCCATGCTGAGTACCTGATTTGGGTTTAGCTTTTTCCCATTCAGCATCGGTTAAATCTGCTGGTTTTCCATCCAGGTTTCCTTTTGGAAGTTCTTTATTATAATTATCGAAATAATAACTGTCATCCATTTTTGTCCCGAGATCTTCTCCATGTAATCCTATTAACTTACGTTCGCGAGGAACTGTTGAAACTTCTTCGGTATTAGCAATAGAATTGATGACTTTTTCCATTTTTGGGCCTAATTCGCGGTCGGTATTGTTTTTTGCCCAATATGTTAAAGCCGACCCGTTTTGATGAAAAACAGCCCAAAAAATTATAACCACACTAAATATTGATAAAAGTGCAGCAATTGGGGCTTTCTCTTTTTTTGCCGCTGTTCGCCAAATGTTAAAGAAAAACAGTAATACGGGAATTGTAAAAAATATAAAGGCATCGTTTGAGTCAGAACCAAAAATATTATTTGGAATAAACCAGCCAAGTGCCGCTGCCGAGAAAGCCGGAATTAATAAAACTGCAAATATTCTCCCAATTGATTGGTCGCCTTCTCGTTTTGGTGATATTTTATCAGCTTCCTTAATTTCAGGAATTCTAAATGTTCCAAAAGCAAACCAGACCACACCAATTAACATTCCGATTCCTGCCGCTGCAAAAGCCCATCCCCAGCCGTAACTTATTCGTAGCCAGGCGGCAACAAAATTACAAATGAAAGCTCCGAAATTTATTCCCATGTAGAAAATATTATAACCCGAGTCTTTCATGTGTTCATATTCAGGGCGTTCGTATAATTTACCCAATAAAACAGAAACATTTGGTTTAAACATACCATTCCCAAGAATTATAAGTAACAGCGAAAGATAAAAAGCGGTCATACTGTCTGGAATAGAAAGCCCAATATACCCGGAAGCCATTAAAACTCCACCAATGTAAATTGACTTGCGATATCCTAAAATACGGTCGGCTAACAATCCGCCAACAAAAGGGGTTAGATAAACCAGTGCCAGAAATGTACCGTAAATATCGGCAGCTTCCATGTTACTCATTCCCTTGCCTGCAAATCTCGCAGTTTCAGGTGCTATCATATATAATGTGAAAATTCCTAGCAACAGGTAATATCCAAAACGCTCCCACATTTCAGTAAAGAATAAAACCATCAGCCCTTTCGGATGTGCCTTCAGCATAATTATTTATTTAGTTGTTACAATATTTCATTAATTTTTAGGTTGACAAATATAGAAATCTTTTCAGGTTGTACAAGCTAACAAAGGTCTGTTTCAACTGGTTAATCTCTTAAAATAAAAGGTGAAATTTTATTGATAGAATTTATTTTTTTTTGAATTCTGGTTTAAATAATTAATGGAAAATGTAAAATCGAAAAATTAATTAAAAGTAGAAACAGAATGGAAGTCATTTTTTTGTAATTTTAGCTAAAATGAACTTGAATGAAACTTTTTACAACAAAACAAATAGCAGGACTCGATAAATTTACCATCGAAAATGAACCGATTTCCGACATCGATTTAATGGAACGGGCAGCCATGCAAATTACAAATTGGTGGATTCAAAAATTTTCAACGGAACAAAAAATAATTGTATTTGTTGGTGCAGGAAATAATGGGGGAGATGCATTAGCAATTGCAAGGCAGCTGGCTGATTTAGACTATTTATGTGAAGTTTATTTGCTCGATTCTGGCAAAAACTTAAAAAGTTCACCGGCGTTAAATTGGCAACGATTGTTAAAGCAAAATAAAGTAAAACTTTTAAAAATTAGTGCCATAAACGAGTTTCCCAAAATTCAACCTGACGATGTAATTTTAGATGGAATGTTTGGTTCTGGATTAACCCGACCCTTGAATGGTTTGTTGGCAGAAGTTGTAAAGAAAATTAACCAACTTAAAAACACAGTTGTAGCAATTGATATTCCAAGTGGATTACAAGGAGAAGACAACCCGGATAATATATCAGAAAACATTATTCAGGCAGATTTTACTTTAACTATTCAATTTCCAAAACTTAGTTTTTTGTTTGCTGAAAATGAAATATATGTGGGTAAATGGGAGGCAGTGCCAATTCGTTTACATCCTTCAGCAATTGCAAAAATTCACACCAATTACTTTTTTGTGGAAAAAGAAGATATTCAAAAGCAAATGCTGATACGTTCGCGGTTTTCACACAAAGGAACATTTGGCCATGCACTTTTAATTGCAGGCAGTTTTGGGAAAATGGGAGCAGCCATTTTGGCTTCGAGAGCGTGTTTGCGGGCAGGTGTTGGCTTGTTAACAACGCACATTCCACGTTTGGGTTATTCCATTCTTCAATCGGCAGTACCGGAAGCAATGGCAAGTGTAGATCAGCATGATTCGATGTTTACCGAATTCCCCGATTTAGAATCATTTTCGGCAATTGGAGTAGGGCCGGGATTAGATCAAAAACAGAATTCATGCCGGGGACTTTGTAATTTATTAGAAGGTTCGAAAGTGCCGCTGGTTATTGATGCCGACGCCTTGAATATTCTTTCTGAAAATAAAGATTGGTTAGATAAACTGCCCGAAAATTCAATACTCACGCCTCATCCGGGCGAGTTTAAAAGGTTGGTTGGAGAAACAAAAAATTCGTTTGAAAGCATTCAGAAACAGATTCAGTTTTCAAAAAAGTATAAGGTGCTTGTAGTCTTGAAAGGAGCTCATACAACAATATCCACATCCGAAGGAAAGTTGTATTTCAATTCAACAGGAAACCCGGGAATGGCAACTGCCGGAAGCGGCGATGTACTAACCGGAATAATTTTAGGATTGTTGGCACAAGGCAGGTCATCGGAAAATGCAGCTTTGACGGGAGTCTTTCTGCATGGATTGGCTGGCGATCTGGCTGCGCAGGAAAAATCGGAATTTTCGTTAATTGCCGGTGATATTACAGAGTATCTTGGGCAAGCATTTCTATCATTAAAAGTCGATTCAACCAAATAATTTTAATACTTTTGAGTACTTATTTAAAAATTATTGAAATGAAGTATTTAGCAATAATAATTGGTCTGATTTTAGTTGTCCCGGTTTTTGGACAGCGTAAAAAGAATGAAGAGCCAATTGTTTTAACCCCAACTTACGAAGAAGGTATAACTTATGCTTTGCCTCGAACTGGGTTGCGGGTGTATGTACGAGCAATAAAAGAGACATTCGAACCGGGACCATACGTTGGTTATGCCGAGCAGTTGCTGGGTTTACAAAACGTAAAATCCCTTCCGGAGTCGGGGTGGTCTGTTACCGAAATTAGGATGGAAACATTTTCTGAACCCGATCCCGAACAGGTGTACAAAGCAATGGGTGATGTTGCGTCAATGATTAGCCTGACTGCCAATGGGTGTCTTTCAGGAATAAATGCAACTAATTTGAATGTTAAGCCGGTGGTGGTAAAAACCAATAAAGTGATTGAAGCTCCGGATGCTATGGATGATTTTTCTTTTGATAATTTTACAGATACACCTTTTTATATTTCGGGAGATTCAAGCAATAGTTTTCAACCAATAAGGGTGAGTGCTGAACAAAAAGCAAGCGAAGCTGCAAAAAAGGTTTTAGAGACACGAATGAATATTTACGATATGGTTGCCGGAATGCTGGACGAGTTTCATCCTGATGGAGAAGCATACAAAGTAAGTTTGGAACAGTTAAAAGAAATTGAGAAAAACTACCTCAGTTTATTTACGGGGCGAACCACCCGTAAAGAAGATATTTTTAGTTTTAATTATGTTCCTTCAAAAGATGCAAAAATAGGAGAAGTTATTTTCCGTATATCAAATGAAAAAGGTATTATGCCGGCATCCGATCTTTCGGGGAAACCGGTTATGGTTGAATTTGTTACCGATGAAAATTTGACCGATAAATATGCTGATTTGGCAATATCTGAAAATCCTGATGCAGGGAAAAACGGAATATACTATCGAATGCCGGGTGTTGTAACCGTTAATATTCTAAATGATTTAAATATTATTTCGTCGGCACGAATGACATTTGCACAGTTTGGCGAAGTTGCACCACTTCCCGAAGATTTGCTTGAAAAAGGATACGTAGTACGGTTTCATCCCGAAACCGGAGCAATCAAATCTGTTTCAAAAAGATAACATAATATTTGGCAGCCGGGTTGGCTGCCTTTTTTTATTCCAATCATTTTTATAGCCTGTTATTTTTCTTATTTTTATCGACTTGAAAAAAATCTTAATAAATAATTAGTATGAATGAAATTAAAACAACTTTAAGAGATTCGGCCGCTATGAGATGGTTCGCTCTTTTGTTACTCAGTGGATTAACTTTTAGTACATATTGGTTTCAAGACTTTTTTGGTGGGTTAAAACCTCTGATGGAATCTGAAATGGGATTTTCCAGCGAAGAATTTGGTCGCCTGATTGGTTTAACTACCATCGCCAATATTTTCGGGATGATCATTGTCGGAGGTATGATTTTAGACAAGTGGGGTATACGAGTAGCAGGTTTGATATTTGGTAGTCTTGCAGTTTTAGGAGGAGCAATAACTGCTATGGCGAGTACTGGTTTCTTTGGAGAAAGTCATTCTTCAATGTTGAACTTTATGATATTAGGCCGGGTGTTTTTTGGCGTTGGATTAGAAGTGATATGTGTGGTTGCTACGCGAACAATTGTTAAATGGTTTAAAGGTTACGAACTAGCTTTGGCA
>Ga0307989_1001570_pt1 | contig 12022 bp, 11 predicted proteins | sample EllFjometagen185_FD_203164 | JGI IMG/M metagenome (GOLD analysis project Ga0307989, IMG submission 203164) | Marine microbial communities from Ellis Fjord, Antarctic Ocean - #185 | ecosystem: Environmental > Aquatic > Marine > Unclassified | place: Southern Ocean | collected 2014-10-08 | reverse complement strand
CAGGGGTATGTTTCCTTGCGTTCCGAGTTTCGCTTACGCAAACTCCTGAAACAACCTTTGGTTGTTCACTCACATCGGAAATGGAACCATCATGATGGTTCCGCTCCTCTCGCTCGTTTGAGAATCAACTTTTTCTTATTCTCTGAGGAAATTTCAAAGTTTACATTTCCACTTTCACCAACAAATCGAATCATCGTTCTAACTGATGAAACCATGTTTTCAAGCATAATCAGTGAATCAATACTGCGGTACCGGGAACATTTTCCACAAAAGGGCACATTTTCTGGGGGAGTGGGTTAGTGAGTTGTTTATGGGTAAAGGAATAAGAAGAGCAGGTGTTAAGCTGGCCAATCTTTTGAACCCGGTACCGATTCCACCATCACACATTTTCGGTGGAAGTATAGTCGGAATGAGAGTTTTCTTTTTGTACTTTTTGTAATGTCTGATATACTGAAATCGGAATAATTAAATTATGACAGAATGAATTATTTAAAGATGAGAATGTGAGCATAAAAGTTATCAAGATTATCCAGTGTTATACCGGGATAGTGAATAGGGTTGTGTGGGAGAAGGAGTAGGTTTTTAAGTAATAGTATTTCCTGAGCACGAAATCTTTATTGGGTTGCTTGGATTGCACGGAGATATTTACAATGGTAGAAAATAGAAGTATTTTATCTAAAATGATTCGTGGATACTTACAAAGAACTGAAAATGGATATATAATTTTTACATAACATGTGTCTGGTAAAATAAGGAGAATACATTTGGATTTTCGTAAGAGAATGCAGTTAACAAAATTAGCAAATATAGTACTTTTCTTCTCTCAGAATTGTAAACATTTAGGACTTACAAAGCTAAACAAACTCTTATATTATTTAGATATTTTTTCTCTTAAAGAAACAGGAAGAACTGCTACTGGGCAGGATTATATGAAATACCCACAGGGGCCGGTTCCTGAGGTGTATAATAGGCTAAAAGAACTTTTAGACAAAACGGAATCTGCTGGATATCATGATATCTTTGAGGATTTTATTGAAGTAAACGCTCGAGAATACTATGGGAAAGTACTATTTCAGATAACTCCAAGAGGAAAATTTGATCCTAAATACTTTTCTAATTTTGAATTGAAGCTGATGGAATTTGTTGTGGAGAAATATAGCAAACTATCTGCCAAACAGTTAAGTGAACAAACCCATAAAGAAAAACCGTGGGAGCTTGCAGAAGATTTTGAGCCGATTGATTTAAAACTGTTTTTTAAAGATAGTATATCAAAAGAAGAGTATGCAATACTTGAGAAAGAAGAAAGACTGTCTTTAGCTATTGCTTTGAACTATGCTTAATGCGGCTTAATTTAGAAGATCTCATTATTCTTAGCGTGGGAACTGTGATCCATGACCGTAATTTTGTGTTTCATGATGGAGAAATCAAGTCAAAATATTTTATAATTCTTAGTAATCTCATTGAGGATAGCTATATTTATACTTTAACAACGTCACAATTAGATACCTATAAGGCATCAATTCATGATGTATGTGAAATAACAGATCCGGTTTTTCCTAAAAAAAATATTGTCGAAATCAACCGAGCCGATCTTATATCAATTAAAAAATTGATGATTAAGGTCACCAATCATGATCTGGATAATGTGGGAGTGATTAGTAAGGGTAATTTGGATTATATTCTTGATATGATTTCTGAAAGTGATTTTGTTAATGGAAATATTAAGAATATTGTTATTGACATGATTTGTGAAGAATAACTTACTCAAACGATTGCAGTGCTAGGGAAACCTCCGAAAAAGAGAGATAAAACTAGTGCCATTATCAGAAAAGGATAATGTTGGCTAAAATAAAACAATTAAAAAAGGCGCCTTTACTGCGGGTCGAGCAGAAGTGCGTCTCTCCGGTGAAAGAACTAGAAGCAAAAAATAGTGACTTGGAATCGGCGTTTTTGAATATTCTTCGGCTAATTTTTAGTTATAAGAGTATATGGGTACGCAAAAATCATCAGATACAGCAAACAATTATCCGGAAACCTTACCTGATCCTCCTGACATTATTTCAAGAACCGCCAGAGATACATTCGGCATTCCTGGGCTTTTCCCATTTCAACGATTGGTCATCAGCAATATTCTGGAGGGATGTGGTTTTTTTGGTAAGCACATTCAAATGGAATCTTTTAGAAATCAGATTGTTATACTTCCTACTGGATCTGGAAAGAGTCTGTGTTTCTCCTTGCCTGGGGTACTGCTGGATTCCATCACCCTTATCATCTTTCCCCTCCTCTCCCTTATATCCGACCAGGCTCGCCGGCTGCAAGATGCAGAAATTTCCAATGGAAAACTTGTCGGGGGACAATCAAAAGAGGAACGTACCGTTTTCTGGGAGCAGCTTGCGGCTGGAAAAATCTCCTTTCTCCTCACTAATCCTGAATCTCTGCAGAAGGAGTCTGTGCTAAAGAGACTAAAGGAACTTACTATTGGACATGCGGTTATTGATAAGGCGCATATTGTCAGCGAGCGGGGTCTGACATTCCGTCCATCCTACCTGGAAATCGGAAAAATATTGAACAAACTGGATATTGGACAAATTACTGCATTTACTGCAACAGCCGCCCGTACCACAATTGATCATATTAAAACTCATGTTTTTTGCGGGAATCCAGTGCATCTTATACAAGGAAATCCTGACCGCCCGAATATCACCTATCGGATAATTCCCACATTAAGTAAAATGCATGATCTTTCAATGCTGACCAATTATGCATCCGGGATGGTTCGGCCTATTATAATTTTCTGCGGCACCAGAAAGAGAGCCGTCCATACGGCTATCCGGCTTCGTCTGCGACTGCAGGAAGACCAGATTTTCTACTATCATGCCGGACTCTCAAAAGATGAGCGGAAGGTGGTTGAGGATTGGTTCTTCACTTCTGAGAATGGAATATTGTGTGCTACATCTGCTTACGGACTACCCGTTGATCTTAATATGTATATATTATGATTGATTTCTGATTTCATTTCTATATATACATATACAAAATACATATGCTATACCAGTTGACCTTTATATGTTTGCATCCGTCATTTGTAATAACAGTTGAATGCGATATTGAGCACTTTGCCCTGTATTCATCTATCGAATCAAGCTGAGATTCACAGAATTCAAACGCTATACCAGTTGTGCTTGTAAGCTATGGATTTTAAACATCGGATTTGATACATGTATTTACGATAATTTCATTGCTTCATAAAAAGTCTTGTTTGAATTATAAATATCTGTTATTTTAATAAGAGGGTTTATTTAAAATAAACATTAAACTTATTTTAAGTTGGTTGTTAGTGAAAAGAAAACTTCAAGGAAAATATGTAACTATATCTACGGTAGGTGAACATGCAAAAGCTTTTATTCCTGCACCTCTACCGCCACAACCCCCGATAGAATGGTCACCAAAATTAAGATCAAAATTTGATGAAGCTATGCTGGCACTTGGGCGACTAGATAGTATGTCCACATTATTACCAGATATTGCAATCTTCATTTACATGTATATTCGGAAAGAAGCTGTTCTTTCTTCCATGATCGAAGGTACTCAGTCATCTATATCCAATTTAATGCTTTATGAATTAGAGCAGGAACCCGGTGTTCCACTGGATGATGTGAAAGAAGTAAGCAATTATATTGCAGCATTAACTTATGGCCTTGAGCAGTTGAAAAAAGGAATCCCTATCTCACTTAGATTGATGAAGGGAATTCACAAAGTACTTTTATCTGGTGGAAGAGGAAGTGAACTAACTCCTGGAGAGTTCAGGAGAAGCCAAAACTGGATAGGGGGGACCCGTCCAGGGAATGCAGCATACGTTCCACCTCCTGCAAATGAATCAATTGAGTGTATGAATCAATTGGAACTTTTTATACATAATATACCTGAGCAAACCCCAACTTTGGTGAAAGCTGCTTTAGTCCATGTGCAGTTTGAAACTATACACCCATTCCTTGATGGTAATGGAAGACTAGGGAGACTACTAATTACCTTACTTTTATATGAGCAAAACATCTTAAAAGAACCTCTTCTGTATCTCAGTCTCTACTTAAAAACGCATAGAAATTATTATTACGAGTTATTAAACAAAGTACGCTTGCATGGGGATTGGGAAGCTTGGCTTGATTTTTTTGCAGAAGCTGTAATTTTCACAGCTGAACAAGCAGTTGAAACAGCAATATTACTCTTAAAATTATCAGATAGAAATACTGAACTAATCGATACATTAGGGAAATCATCTACTTCTGCCAGAAATATCCATAAGGCACTTTTTGAACGTCCTATTGCCACTGCCCAATGGTTATCCCAAAAATCCAATCTTTCGCCTGCTACAACTTACTCAGCTTTGAAGAAATTATCAAAACTGGGAATTGTTGTTGAGTTAACTGACCAAAAGCGTAATAGAGTTTTCAGCTATAGAGAATATATAAATATAATAAATAATGGTATTGAATTAAAATGATATCCCATGGCTTTATTACTTATACATCAAAGAGAATCCACCGCTATACCAGTTGACCTTTATATGTATACATCCGTCACTTGTAAAAATAATTGAATGCGATATTGAGCGCTTTGTCCTGTATTCATCTATCAAAACTAGCCGAGATTTACAGATTTCGAGCGTTATACCAGTTGACAAGGGTAACATCCACCATCAAAAACTATCAATCTGAAGCCCCATAATCTTACCAAGTGCGTTCAACTCGTGTGACACATCCCCTTCAACCAGAATAATATGGTGAGAATAGGTTCGCTCCATGAATGTTTTACCATCGGAGACCTCTATCACCCCGCCATTCCGGCAATCAGAAGTGGAATCATATTGAACATATTCCTTAAGATGGGCTTTTACCGACATCAATTTTTCCATGGAAGCATCAAGTTTTGCCACAGTTACCGGTCCGATCTGCATACGTGCATCAAACATGTGCGCATCTGCGTCTACTATTTCCAAAACCGGCTCCCGAAGCATCCACTCTGTACTATAGGATCTGGGCAGCAGGCCAAAATATCCGCAATGGGCCAGAAGAATATGATCCTCCGGATTTGAAAAATTTTCTGGAAAACTAGGGATTTTCTCATGCTTCAAGGCCGCCATTCCCATAAGAAACGGATAGATATTAGTCATCATTAATGGTTTTTGCAGACTTTGACTAATCATATATTTTGTTGCAAGAGATACCGTATCTCCTTCACAAGCCCAAAGCATACCCCGCTCTTCCAGCAATCTATCCCAGGCAAGGCAGGGAGTTGAGTTGCAGAACCCGGACTCATTGAGACAGTTTGTTCCCATACCAATGATAGAATCAGAATCAATCTCATCATCAAGAGCCATATAGAGCTTTACCGCCTGTATTGCCATCTGTTCTGAAAAACCCGCTGAAATGGGATAGTCCCACTTTTTCCAGATACTCTTCGCATCAGCATCGGTATAGGCAAAAGCCTTTTTTCCAAGAGCTTCTAAACTTCTCCGCTCAACGGTAACACCAAACTTCTTCTGAATATTTGCAGTACATTCATCCTCCCACCAAAAGAAGGATTTAAAAATATCCGGCTGAAATCCCTCGCCTGGATTATCCTGGAATATAAGAAATTTGGACCCTGCCATCTTCCGTTTAGTTGCAGCCATCCGGCAGTAAAGCTTTGCCTGGTCAATATTATAGGGAGCAATCGTGGCGATACCCTTAGAAGCAAGGTAGTTTGCAATTTCCCAATCCCACATAGAAACGGTGGCAAACTCCGATGTAATAATCAGAATAGGAACTGAAATAGCCCTAAAAGCCTCAACACTCCGATAGGCCTCCCCTAGTATTTCAGGAAATACCACCGCATCACATTTAGAAAGAGGGGCCCCTAATGCCAACGGCTGCAGAATATCAGCATCGTCATTTAGCAGTTTTTTCAAAAGCTTAAGCTGGGAATCGAATTTTCCTGTTTTTCCTTCTTTGAAATATAAAGGTACTATTTTAGCTTTCATATGTATCTTCCTCTCTCTACGGGTATGCAATATATGTTATTTTTCTTTTTTCTTGTTAAATGCAACTGCCAATATAAGGTTTGCCCCATGGCGGCTATGGCAATAAGGGAGTAGTTCCTGATTACATTCAGTATATTATTCAGACTAAAGAAGTTAACACCCTTTACCAAATTTACCACAAGAGCCATACCGATAATCAGGAAAAATGTTATCAATAATCCTAACGAGATGCCGCTTCGCTGTAATCTTTTCTGTATTCTTTGCATAATTATTCCATCTGTTCCATTTTCAGTTTCTGCAGAGCTGTAGGTAATCGAAAAATGCCCTTCCTTGTTAAATCGCTGATTCTACAAAGTGATAGTTCTCCCCTCTTTTGCTGAAAGCAAGGCAGCATCAAGTATCTCCATCTCTTTCACCCCATCATCAAAATTAGGGGAAATGCTCGAGCACTTATCGATTGCATCAACAAAGTCCACTACTGCATGAACGAACTCATGTTCGTACCCTATAAGATGTCCGGGCGGCCACCAATTTGCTATATAGTCATGAACTCCTTCTGTTGCCAGAATTGTTCTGAATCCCTGAGTTCCTTCTTCATCATCATTTGAAAAATACTGCAGCTCATTCATACGCTCCAGGTTGAATATCAGAGAACCTCTGCTTCCATAGATCTCAAAGAAGTTATAATTCTTTCGTCCGGTGGCAAAACGTGAGGCTTCAAAAGATCCCAATGTGCCGTTCTCAAACATAACAGTCATAAATGAGGCATCTTCGACCGTTACCTTACCCATCCCTGCTCCGCTCACCCCACCTTTAAAGGTTGCGGCATCCTCACTCGGCAGCGGTCGTTCTGAGATAAATTGGGCTGTCATTGCGGTTACTTTGGCAATGTCTCCCACAAGGTATCGTGCCAGATCGACACTATGCGAGTTGAGGTCTCCATGCGGGCCGGAGCCTGCTTTATCTTTCTGGAGATGCCAGGTAAGGGGAAATTGGGGATCGGTTATCCAATCCTGCAGATATGCGCCCCGCCAATGATAGATGTCGCCGATCTTTCCATCATCAATCAGTTTTTTTGCCAGTCTTATCGCTGGACAACGTCGGTAATTATGATTTAGGTAGTTGACGATTCCCGAAGCTTTTGCTGCTGCAGTCATCTCTTTTGCCTGATCCAGTGTCATGGCCATGGGTTTTTCCAGGAATATATGCTTGCCTGCTTTAGCCGCTGCCAGAGCAATCTCATAATGCAGGTGCTGGGGTACGGAGATATCTATTATATCAATATCATCCCGCTCAATAACTTTACGCCAGTCAGTCTCAATCTCTTCCCATCCCCAGTTGTCTGCAAAAGCCTGAAGAGGTTCTCTTCTTCTGCCGCAGGCTACTTTCAAGACAGGTTTAATATTCATGTCAAAGAATTTTGGAGCCTGAAGCCATGCATTACTATGCGCTTTGCCCATAAATTGATATCCGATTATTCCAACATTGATAGTTTTCATATCTCTTTCCCCTATTTCACGTTTTGCACTATTCTGTCCAGCTCTTTGATACTTTGCGCGACAGCTGCATCTTCATCATCATTATAATCAGGATGCAGATAATCAATTTCGACTGCAAGAAAGCCTTCAAATCCGTTATCATAGAGAACCTGCGCAAGCTGCTGATTATCAACAAGACCATCGCCTACCGGGGTACAGGCAAAGAAGTGCCAGTTAGTCACATCCTGCCCTCTTTCCGGTTTCAGATCCTTTACATGCGTAGCAAAAATATGCTTTGCCAGTTTTCTGGCACCGCTTACCGGATCATCCAGCAGACGCATAAAGTTGCCTGTATCAAAATTGATACCGAAATTTGGATGATCCACATTGTTGATTAGTGTTAACATCTCATCTGCGGTAAAATCGATATGATTTTCGTCGGCCAGTTTTAATCCATATTTGTCCGCCATCTTCATGGCATCTTTGAACATACGGGTAAGGCGTTCTATCTGTAGTGTATGATCTTCAAAACGAAACATCAGGCTGCTTCCCACTACCCGCATGACTGTTGCTCCGATTGCTTGTGCATACTCCATCATCTCTATCATCTCATCGTAGGCTTTAGAATTCTTGCCGCCCTCTAATCCGTCCGGGTGTCCCCAGGCAAATACACGATCAAGGTTATAATCATCTAGTTTCTGCTTTATACCAGCCAGATATTCTTTATCAAAACTGGGAAAGAAGCATGATTCCAATGATACTCCATCAACACCCAGCTCATGTGCTCTATCAAGATAATCATCCAGCGACATGGTTTTGTCCGGTTTGTTTTGTTCCGGGTAGACTTCTCCCATGAATCGGTGATAACAGTAATTATCAATGCCTATCTTCATTTTTCGCATACTTCTCTCCTTTAGTAAATCGTTTTAGATTTATCTAAATCGTTTTAGATTATGTTTAAAGAATACCACACTTATTAGTTCTTTCAAGTTAATATTTTGAATTAGTTGTTTGTTAGTTTTTTGGCCGCGAGCTCTCACGAATGATTAATTTTGGTTTAAGCGGTTCTACAGGCTCTCCAACTGCTGTTTCCTCGATATGAGAAAGGAGCATTTCTCCCAGCCCAAAGCCAATTTCCGGCAGCCTGCCGTCAACAGTGGTTAATCTTGGATAGATTGCTTTAGCCAGTCCCATATTATCATATCCAACAAGACTTACATCTTCCGGTACTCTTAACCCCTGCTTACAGAGATAACGAAAAACCCCGGATGCCATAAAATCATTCCCGCAAAAAACAGCATCTATCTGTTTCTCTGTAAAAATCCGCTCAGCAGCTTCAAATCCGCACCGAATGGTCCAGTCACCGCTATCCTCAACAATTTCAGGTTTTGCCTCACTAGATGTTTGAAAGACATCAAAAAAACCTCTTCTACGTTCGGAAGCATCGTAATGTTCTTCCGGTCCATTAATAAATGCAATGCTTTTATAGCCGCACTTCTGCATATACTGGGCGACCAAGCGTCCTCCCAGATAATTATCCACCCGAAAAGAGGTGATTTTCTCATCCTGTATATGAGAGTTCAATACCACAAAAGGAAAACCGTCGAGAACTTTCAGAAAGGGCATGGGTCTTTCATACTGCGGGATAATTATGATACCATCCACACTTTTGCCATGAGCTTTTTGATAGAAGAAATTATCAAGATCGGGGTCTTCCCAATTCCGGACATCAAACGTGACACTGTACCCAAGCTTTCCGGCTGATTCCAGGACACCCTCTATGTAGTTGTAAAAAAACGTGGTATCCACAACAAGATTGGTATAACGGGTTGAATTCAGGATAACCATGAGGATTGTATGAGTTTTTCCGGTAATCAATGTCCGGCCTATTCTATTGGGAACATAGTTCAGCTGCTTTGCACAGGAAATGACCAATCTGCGGGTCTCTTCATTCACCGTTTTTCCGTTCAAAGCCAGAGAAACTGTGGCTGTAGAGAATCCGGCAAGTGCTGCAACATCTTTTAAAGTGCTCATAATTATTCCCTATCCCGAAAGTTTTCTTTAGTAATAAGCATTAATATAATAGTATTTTAGCTTTTATGAATAGTCAGGATACATAATTTATTACAATTATCCTCATATATTAATATTAAAATTCCTCAGGATCACCACCATGATCCCATAGCATATTGCAGTCACAGCAAGCGATATACCCATACTCACATAAAAATTCATACCTGACCGCAGTAAAATCGGGAGAAGGATAAAAAGAGCAAGTGAAGGAAGAACCATCCAGAAAACCTGAGAAGAAAGTTCACTCACTTTCCCCACATCTTTTGTCTCAACAAAAAGCCAGATCATTGCCAAAACTGACACAAGAGGAATAGATGCAAGAATAGCTCCAATCAGGGAACTGCGCTTGGAAATCTCAGAAATTGCCACAATCAGGGATGTTGTTATTGTAACTTTAACAATGTAGTACCACATGTAAATTTTCTCCTGCTAATACATCTATTTGACAACTCATTATATCATGAATACGGGTTATTTATATGCACCATCAGCCTTTTTACTAAAAACCGGCTCTGATCCTGATGATTACTGCGGATCTTCTCAGTGTTTGCACCCCGGACAATATCAATAATATCTACACTTTATAAAATATATTCCATATGTATATCATGCGGCTCTAATTGGAACAATTCTGGTTCAATATCCTTTGTTATACGGCATCCCAGATGCTTATAGAATTCAACGGTATTCTTGTTTTCAGTGGACGAATGGACAAGGGTACTTGTCTTTGCAGTTGCGTAGCAACTGCGGGAGAGTCTTTTTGCACCACGAAGCCTGGCTTCTTCAACTGCTTTCATGAATAAAATCCTGCCGATTCCTTGTTTTCTATAAGCGCGGTCAATATGCAGAAATTCTAATTGAAGAGTATCTTTATGCTTTCCAATCCATTTTGCATCAAGAATGGCAATAGATTTTAGCTTGTCAGCAACAAACCCACCCCAGAAAAATCCGCCCTGCTGAAAACACCTTGCTATTATTGGAGTATAAGTCTCCACGTTACCCGGTGCCCACCCATAAAATGTTTCATTGACAGGATGCTCTTTTAGACTGCCATTTTCATATGAATAGATTGTTTCGACATGTTCGGTCCGGTCAATTTGCCAGATCTGGCTGAGTTCATTAAAAACAACATTTCTAAATTCCATCATCTCATACTCCATCTCTACAATAACAGCATGTCATAAATAATCTCGAATCCCCTCAAGAAAAATTGAACCATAATCCTGCAGCTTTTTCTCACCCACCCCGGAAATACTCAGGAATTCACTCATAGTTTTAGGTTGAACTCCGGCCATCTCGGTTAATGATTTATCACTAAAAATGATATAGGGAGGAACGTGCTTCTTTTTTGCCAGAACCGACCGAATCTCCTTCAATCTCTGAAAAAGACCAGCATCAAAGCCCCTGCTGTTTTGCAATAGCTCCAGCGACATCTTGGGTTTCTTCTCTTTTACCACCTGCTGCTTGCTAATAAAGAACGGCCCATTTTCGAAAAGAATTGATCTTGCACTCTCTGCAAGCCGCAGAACATTAAACCTGTCCTGATCCTGATATATAAACTCCTGACTTATCAGTTCATTTATAATCGCCCGCCACCATCTCTTATCTTTACTTTTACCTACCCCATAGGTCTTCAGCTGTTCGTGATGATTACTGCGGATCTTCTCCGTATTCGCACCCCGGACAATATCAATAATATAGTTAATCCCAAAACTTTCATTAACCCGGAGAATTGCCGACAATATCATCTGGGCATCAACTCTTGCATCCTCTTTCTCTGTCTCATCATTGCAGACATCGCAGTTCCCGCAGTTTCCGCTGTATTCCTCATTAAAATAGTGTAATACCTGCTTCCTTCGACAGACATTCACAGAAGCAAATCGAATTATCCTGTTCAAATTGTCACTGCTCTTCTGCTGCTCTGCAGGATCCTCTATCTGGTTGATGAAATATTGTTGTTTCATTATATCACCAGGACTGTAGAGAAGAAGACAGAACGAATCCAGTCCATCCCGCCCGGCTCTTCCGGTCTCCTGGTAGTAGCCTTCCATACTTTTGGGCAGATCTCCATGTATTACAAATCTAACATTATTTTTATTTATGCCCATACCAAAGGCGATCGTTGCCACAACAACATCAACCTCATCCCTATTGAACAGTTCCTGATTTTTTGTCCGCTGCTCTTTCGTAAGTCCGGCATGATAGTGAATTGCTTTAACGTTTTTCCTTCTGAGAAACTCAGCAGTTTTTTCTACCTCTTTTCGGCTTGTACGATAAATGATGCCTGATTCTCCCGAATGTTCACTTATAAATTCATATATTTGTGATAAAGGATCGTTTTTATGTACAACCTGATAGTAGAGCTCCTTTCTATCAAACGAAGCCCTCACAACGAAAGGATTATCAAGCTGCAGAATTTGGATGATATCCTGCTGAACCCGGTTAGTTGCTG
>Ga0307989_1001569_pt1 | contig 12026 bp, 9 predicted proteins | sample EllFjometagen185_FD_203164 | JGI IMG/M metagenome (GOLD analysis project Ga0307989, IMG submission 203164) | Marine microbial communities from Ellis Fjord, Antarctic Ocean - #185 | ecosystem: Environmental > Aquatic > Marine > Unclassified | place: Southern Ocean | collected 2014-10-08 | reverse complement strand
TATATTTTGTTTATTTATATCTGCTCCTGCTTCAAGCAATAGCTCTACAATTTTTTCATGACCTCTAGAAGATGCTTCCATTAATGCAGTATCTTCAAATATATTTTGTATATCTATATCTGCTCCTGCTTCAAGCAATCGAGCTACAATTTTTTCATGACCTCTAGAAGATGCTTCCATTAATGCAGTATCTCCACGTATATTTTGTTTATTTATATCTGCTCCTGCTTCAAGCAATAGCTCTACAATTTTTTCATCACCTCTAGAAGTTGCTTCCATTAATGCAGTATTTTCACTTCTACCTTTTATATCTGGTTTTTTTACTGCACTAAGCAATAGTTCTACAATTCTTTCATTACCTATAAGAACTGCTTCTATTAATGCAGTTCTTTCATATAGATTTTGCATATCTGGATCTGCCCCTGCTTCAAGTAATGGTCCTACAACTTCTAGAGAATTTTTAGAAACCGCCATTATTAATGCAGTACTTTTACACTTATTTTTTATATTTGGATTTGCCTTTGCTTTAACTAATAACTTTACTATTTCTTTATTATCTCTAAAGGCTGCATATATTAACGCAGTATTTCCATATTTATCTTGTATATCTGAACCTTCTCCTTCGACAAGCAATCGACCCACTTCTTCTTTATTACCTCTCAAAACTGCTTGCATTAATGGAGTATTTCCATATTCATTAATTTCACCCAATAGTGGAGCAGCAGCTGCAGCACCTGCAGCTGCAGCCGAACCTTCTTCAACTATTGTTGATGATGGTGCAGCATCAGGTACATCAGCGGCGGCTCCTAGTGCACCAATTTCTTGTGCTTCTTGTACTTCTTTTGTTGATACAGCATCACTTTCTTTTCTTTCTTCTGCCATCTCCTATCCTTTTAAATAATTAATAATTTTTAAAAATAAACAATAAACTGTTTTAAGTATTATATGTTAAAAACTAAAACAATGTTAATGAATCTTTTAAAAAAAATATACTTTTTTTACATATTTGACTTTCATATGCATTTATATTTATATTTTATACGATTTTTGTAGGAAATAATTTAGAAACCCTTTCTGTAAAAAACTCTTATGTCATCCTGAACTTGTTTCAGGATCCAGCTGTTCTTTTGATTTATATGGATCCTGAAACAAGTTCAGGATGACATAGTTATTCTTACAAAGAGTTTTTTAAGATTTAGAAAATATTATTCTTTAGAATTTACATTTTCTAAATCAGTCATTGCGAGGAGTGCTATGCACGACGCGGCAACCTAAGTATTTTCAAAGTTTAGCGTATTCTTCTACACGACTTTGATAAATACGAGAAAGCAACGCAGAAATTCAAAGTGAAAATTAATTTAATGTATTTGTTGCCAATTATCCCCCACCCCAATATCAACCCTCAATGGTACTTTCAACTTAACAACATTTTCCATTTTATCCCTAACAAGCTTCTCAACCTCATCAACTTCATTTTCAAGAACTTCTAAAACTAATTCATCATGAACCTGTAAAAGAACTTTTGATTTCAAACCTCTTGCTTCTATTTCATTATCCAAATTTATCATAGCCTTTTTAATAATATCAGCAGCAGTTCCTTGAATTGGAGCATTAATTGCTAATCTCTCTAAAAAGCTCTTCATAAAACCACCACTAGCTAAATCAACATAACACTTTCTACCAAATAAAGTTTTTACAAATCCATTTTCTTTTGCAAATTGTTTACTTTGTTCCATATAGTTTTTAATTTCTGGATACTGAGCAAAATAACTATCTATATACTCTTGAGCTTCATTGTATCCAACCTCTAATCTCTTTGCTAAACCATAAGCAGTAGTTCCGTAAACAATACTAAAATTAATTATCTTTGCTTTTCTTCTCATATCTTTTGTAACTTGATCTTCTGGAATACAAAAAATCTGAGCCGCAGTCATTGCGTGAATATCTCTATTATTTTGAAATGCATCAATCAAACTTTCCACATTTGCATAATCAGCTAAAACTCGTAATTCCACTTGTGAATAATCAGCAGCAATTAATTTACATCCTTTTTTTGCAACAAATGCAGAACGAATTTTTTCACCATGCTCATCTCTTATTGGAATATTTTGTAAATTAGGATCACTTGAACTCAACCTTCCAGTTGCAACTGTCACATTTGAAAAGTGAGTATGCACTCTACCCGTTCTTTTACTAATCTGTTCGGGTAAAGCATCAGTATAAGTAGATCTAAGTTTTGAATAATGACGCCAATCTAAAATTTTACTAGCTATCTCAAAACCATTAACACTAAGTTTTTCTAACACATCAAAATTTGTAGAATAAGCACCTGTTTTTTTAGATTTCTTTTTTGTTGGTATTTGCAACTTATCAAATAAAACTTCACCTAATTGTTTAGGAGAACCAACATTAAATTCAACACCAGCAATTGCATGAATTTCTTTTTCTAATTCATTAATTTTTTTACTAAACTCATTTGATAAATTATTCAAGGTATAAACATCCAAAGCAATTCCCTCAAATTCCATATTAGCTAAAACCTTTATTAAGTAGCGCTCAAATCCTTCATAAACCTCTTCCATTTCTTCTTCTTTCAATCTAGGTTTTAAAACTTTATACAAAGCTTGAATTGCCTCAATCTTAAAACATCCCAACTCAAAAATATTTTCTGTTAAACTTTCTAATTCTTTTCCAGCTTCATTTTTAGAAATAATTTCTGTTTTTGCTTCAATACTCATTTGTTTGTATTGTAAAGGCAAACACCATTCAAAATTAACTGATTTTTTAATTAAATTCTCACTAAGAATAGAAGACAAAACTTGCTTATAAGAACCCGCATCTAAAATATAAGAAATTACTGAAACATCTTCAAAATTATTCAACTCAACTTCAGACAATTTTAAAATCTTAAATAGTTTTTTAACATTATATCCTATTTTCAAAACACTAGAATTTTCCAAAACACACTGGAGTTTTTTTAGAACTTCTTGAATAGCAAAAGAATCTTCTTCTTTTTTAACATCCTGCTTAACAGCAAATAAATCTTCACCTACCTCTTGTGCTAATTGTTTAATATCAACATAATAAATCTTTTCATCACCAACTGAACAAGCTAGAGACAAAATTTCAGATTCATATTCATCTTTCTGTGTTTGAATATCAAAAAATAATATTTTATTTTTTTCTACATCTTCAATAAAGCTATCCAACTCTTTCAAATCCCTAATCTTAAAATGATAACATTCTTTATTTTTTTTATCTTCAACCTTAGGCTCATTTTTTTCTTCAACAGGTAAATTCTTTAAACCAAATTCTGCTTCCACCTCTTTTACAATTGAATAAAATTCTTGACCCTTAAGAAATTTTATAAACTTAATAGGATCCAAAGCTTTTAAACTTAAAACATCTAAATCAAAATTTAATATCACATTCTTATCTAATGTAATAAGTTTCTTTGATAAAATAGCCTTATCTGAATTAGCAATTAAAGATTCTTTTAATTTAATTTTTCTTATTTCTTCTGCATTACTCAAAACCTCTTCAAGAGTTTTATACTTATTAATTAAATCAGCTGCAGTTTTAGGACCAATACCAGGAACTCCAGGAACATTATCAGAACTATCACCAGTTAAAGACAAAAGATCTAAAACTTGTTCAGGTTCAACTCCCCATTTTTCTTTAACTTCATTAATACCAATTTTCTTTCTTTTCATACCATCATACATAGTCACATTCTCACTTACCAATTGCATCAAATCTTTATCAGAAGAACAAATCACTACTTCAAATCCTTCTTCCTCAGCACGTCTAGTCAAAGTTGCAATAACATCATCAGCTTCATAACCAACCTTTTCAATAACAGCCAAACTCAAAGCTTCTGCGGCTTCTCTAACAACAGGAAATTGTGGTATTAAATCAACAGGAGCCGGTGGTCTATTTGCTTTGTATTCAGGATATAGCTCGTGTCTAAAATTCTTTTTACCAGTATCAAACACAACAGCTAAATGTGTTGAATGCATATACAGTAAAATATTTCTAAGCATTTTTGTAAAACCATAAACAGCTCCAGTAGGAGTACCATCACGTTTTGTTAATTTTTGAATAGCATAATAGGCACGGAACAAAAACCCGTAACCATCTATTAATATTAATTTTTTATTAGACATTTTAGCGATTGATCATTATACTCACATATGTATAATACAATACTAACTTACCTTACGAAAAAAACAATAAATGAGTAATTACATTATTTATCACCACCCAATTTGTCCGTTCTCAAGAAAAGTAAGGATATTACTTAGTGAAAAAGATATAAGTTTCATTTTAGAAGAAATAAAAGTTTGGGAAAGAAAAGCAGATTTTATAAAACTCAATCCAGCAAATGAAATTCCAGTAATCAAAAATACTAGAACAGGTGAATATATTTGTGACAGCGCAGTAATTTGCGAATATTTAGAAGAACTACACACCGAAAACAATGATCTTTTAAAAGGTGGTTTTTTAGGATCAAACCCAATTGATAGAGCAGAAACTCGAAGATTACAAGCATGGTTTGACAGAAAATTTTACAATGAAGTTACAAAATATGTTGTTGAAGAAAAAATCTATAATCGATTTCTACACAGAAGACATATTCCAAACACACAAAAACTAAAAGCTGCACAATATAATTTAGATACTCACATGAAATATGTTGATTACCTTTTACAATCACGTAAATGGTTAGCAGGTGAAAATTTTTCATTAGCAGACATTTCAGCTGCAGCTCAATTTTCTTCATTAGATTATTTGGGAGACATTCCTTGGAAAAAACTTAAAAGAGTAAAAGAATGGTATGCTACAATCAAATCCAAAAAAGGTTTTCAACCACTTCTGAAAGATAAACTCGAAGGTTTCCGCCCTCCTGCATGGTATTCTGATTTAGATTTTTAAACAAGATCTCTGAGCCTGTCGAAGGGCCGAGTTCATAATAAACCAACTTCTTGACTTTTCAAACAAATTTAATATCATAAAAAATAAGACCTATCGTCTTAGCACATCGCTTCAATTTTCCGTTATTATCAAATATAGATCCTGAACTAAATTCAGGATGACATAAAAGATATTAAAAAAAATAATATACCCTCCTTATGTCATTCTGAACTTGTTTCAGAATCCAAAAACAAAAGGTAATTACACAATGAAAACAGATACAAAATTAGTGTATTTAGGACGAAAAGGTGCAAAAAAACACTGGACAATAAACAGCCCTGCAACACAAACCACAACAATAAACTTTCCAACTTACAAAGATTTTTTATATGCAGATACACTTGATTCTGATTTTGAAAATCAAATGAAACCAAATACTTTAACTTATGGTAGAGAGGGATCAGACATAACTTATGAATTAGCAAATATGATATCTGAATTGGAAAATGCTGATGCCACAATTATCACAAGTACAGGAGCCTCAGCTTTATCAGTAGCATTAACAGCATTTGTTTCACAAGGTGATCATATTATATTAACAGAATCTTGTTACATGGTTGCACAAAATGTCTGTACTAAATTTCTAAAAAAATTTGGAGTAGAATACACTATAGTTAGTCCAAGCATTGACAAGGAAATTGAAAAATACATAAAACCAAAAACAAAAGTTATTCATTTTGAAAGTCCTGCTTCAAAAACATTTCAAATACAAGAAATTGATGAAATATCTAAAGTCGCAAAAAAACACAACATCATAACAATTTTTGATAACACCTGGGGCGGACCTTTATGTTTCAAACCATTAGAACACGGAATAGATATTTCAGTACAATCTTGTTCAAAATATATTGATGGACATTCAGACAGTTTTCTTGGTGCAATTTCCATGAAAAAACAACACTACAAAACAATTTATTCCTGCTTTAGATATTTAGTTCCAAACGCAGCACACTATAATGTTTATTTAACTTTACGTGGAATTCGAACAATGAGCATTCGAATGAAACAACATTTTAAAAGTGGAATGAAAATAGCAAAATGGCTAGAAAAAAGAAAAGAAGTTTTAGAAATTCTCTACCCTCCTCTTCCATCTTCACCATATCACAAACGCTGGAAAAAATATTTCAAATCAGGAACAGGATTAATGGGAATTGTTCTAAACAAACAATACACAGTTGAACAATTATCAAGCATGCTGGACAAACTAAAATATTTTGCATTAGGCTATTCCTGGGGCTGCTACCAATCTGTAATTACAGCTGGAGATTTAAGTTCAAGCACAGAATATTCAAAATATGGAAAAAATACTTACATGAGAATATACATCGGACTTGAAGATCCTGAGGATTTGATTGAAGACTTGAAACAAGGATTTTCAAGATTGAAAAAAAATAAGTAGGACAGATTTAGTCCTACTTAAAATTAATTATAATGAGTATAAGAATCACATAAATCATCATTTTCATAATCCGAAGCATCTGATGCAGAAGTGCAACGACAATTTACTTCACCCCAACTAGAAGTTCCGCTTCCAGAACTATAGCTACAAGTTTTAATCATAAAACCATAATATCCCTCAGGACAAGTAATGTAACTATATTTATAATTCATACCAGCAGGTATAGCGCTAGTTGTAAAACCATCACCTGTTGCTGCGCAACTTCTACCATCTGCTACTAATGTTGTATCCGCTATAGTTCCTTCACAATAACTAGTTTCAGCACTCCATCCACCAGAATTACATATTACATATTTAGCATTATAAGAACCTGTAGGACCATATTTACCCTCTTCACATGCAATCATTTGTAATTTACCAACAGTACCGGTAGGGTAACTTGAAGTTGCATCACAACTAGGATTCGTTCCATTACAAGCACTAGAATCAGTGTTATAATTCCAAGTATCAGTTGAACAAATTAATTCAATAGTTGTACTAGGACTAGCACTACATGAACCTGAAATTGTATCTCCATCATCAGTACCACTACCAGTCCAACTACTGACTAAATAAGTACTAGTAGAAGGAAGAGACCCACAACCACTTTCTTCTTCTTCCTCCTCTTCCTCTTCTTCAGGTAGAGCAGAATTAAATTGATTCTTAACATTATTATTAGTAACAGCAACAATACAATAATTACCATTTACACTTGTATTATAAGTAGCAGCTCTCATTTCTACACGTGAACTAAGGTCACTAATATCACCTTCTGTTACACAAGTAGTACTTGAAGTAGCGTATGCTGAGTTAATTAAATTAAATTGATTTTTTTGCTGTGGAATCATTCCTGCAAAACCCATATCACTAGGATCAGCGGCTATAACTTTACCAGTCAAAGGCATTCCATCATCAATTTTTTGATCAAACTTATACGCTAATTCAGGAGTTAAAGATCCAGACGAACTTTTTGTACCTATAGCAATTCTATTTGCTTTAATAAATTTAGTTCCCAATGTATCACTTTTTAAATAAAAAAAAGTATCTTTACCTAATTTTGTATTTGGATAATGAGTTCCTATTGTCACTGCAGCATAACTACCAGGCACTGCTCCCGTATAACTAGCATCAATAATACCAGATAATTTTAAATGATAGAAAAAATCGACACTCTCTTGTTCAAGTGGACTAGAATCACCAATAAAACCATCTCCATTACCATTATAAGTTGTACTTACACTAAATGCACTTGAAGCTCCTGAATAATCTCCTGGCATAAAATCATGTTTAGCTTTAAAGGTAAATCCTAAAGTTTGCCATCTTCTAACTTCTGAAGAAACAGCGCTAACTTTTGAGTTTTCAACCATAGTTATTGCAGCTGTTATAGTGGTAATTAAAAATCCAATTATCAAAATAACAATTGATATTTCAATTAATGAAAATGCTTTTCGGGATTGAACTAATAACATATTTTAAACTTTATATATTTTTTCTTAATAAAATCTAAGACAATTAAAATCGTTTTGCAAGATTTTGTTAAAAAAGTAATTCCATAATATAAACTTCTTCTTGAAATTAAAAAATAAACCTACACTATACTTAACAAAATCAATTCTACAAAATTTACAAATGTACGCAGCAACCCCTCCACCAAAACGATCAATAGCCACAAGAATATTTAAAGGAATGAGAAGAATAGGAGGATTCTTATTGCCAACAACAGTTCTTGCACAACCATTAACAACTAAAACACCTACATCATTACCAACAATAGTTTTTACAAAAACACCAGAATCTCTTTTAGAAACAAAGCCTTCTGAGACTTTAAAGTCTACAAAGCATATAAATGGATTAGATGTTCCTGCCGTTGAATACTTCCTAGAAAAAGAAATTTTACCATCAGACCAACGACAACGATTTGTAGAATATCTTATTGAAATCAATGAAAATACAATAAAACAAAAGCAAATGCTAGAACTATAACAATAAATATAAAAACAAAAAACAAAAATTTATATTGCTTTTGTTTATCTTGAAAATACACTTTAATTAGTAGTTAATTTATAAATAAAAAATGAGGCTTACTATGGCTAAAGGAAAAAATACCCAAAAAACAGTTAAGAAAAAAGCTGAAAAAACTTTAAAAGAAAAACGTAAAGAAAAAAAAGCTAAGAAATAATATCTATTACTTTCTGCAGGAATGGGTTTATAATCCATTCCTATTGTTTCGAAACGTTAAGGAAGGGATTACAAATCCCTTTCTGCAAATTCCTGCAAAAACCCTTCCTGCAAATATATTTCCTACAAAAATAATAACTCCCTATTTTAACAAATCCAGAACCCTTCAATTCATTAACTGTCTTTTTAAAATTAATCTGCTATACTAAGCCTTTAATAATGATATTGATTCAAATAAAAATATATGACAAATTTTAAAGATTTAAATTTAAGTACTCATATTCTGAGTGCTTTAGAAAAAAAAGGATACACTAAACCAACGCCGATACAGGAAAAATCGATTCCACATGTTTTATCAAAAAAAGATTTAATGGGAATAGCGCAAACTGGTACTGGAAAAACTGCGGCCTTTGCTTTACCAATTTTGGATAATTTATTCAAAAGCAAAAATCAAGTTCAACCAAATAACATTAGAACCTTAATTTTAACTCCTACAAGAGAATTAGCTTCACAGATATTTGAAAATATAGATCTTTATGGCCAAGGTTTAGGCTTAAGATACAAAGTAGTTTTTGGTGGAATTAATATTAACCCCCAAATTAAAGCAATGAAAAGAGGTTTTGATATTCTTGTCGCAACTCCTGGACGTTTGCTAGATTTAAAAAGACAAGGTCATATTGATTTTAGTCAAGTTGAAACCTTTGTTCTCGACGAAGCAGATAGAATGTTAGATATGGGTTTTATTCATGATGTTAGAAAAATTATTTCTAAATTGCCGACCAAAAGACAAACTTTATTTTTCTCAGCAACTATGTCACAAGACATTATTCGTTTAGCTAACTCAATTTTAAAAAATCCCATAAAAGTGGAAGTAACACCACAAGCTACTACCGTAGAGAAAATTGATCAAAAAATTAATATGGTTGATAAAAGCAACAAGTTACTTTTGTTAAAGGCAATTTTGGAACAAGAAAACGCAAAAAGTGTGTTAATTTTTTCCAGAACAAAACATGGTGCTAATCGTATTGTTAAATATCTAGATAGTGTGTCAATTAATTCTGCTGCTATTCATGGTAATAAATCACAAGCAGCTCGTGAAAGAGCTTTGGGTGATTTTCGTAAAGATGCTATTAAAGTTTTAGTCGCTACAGATATTGCAGCACGTGGTATTGATATTCCAAATATTTCTCATGTTATTAATTTTGATATGCCATGTGAAGCTGAAAGTTATGTACATCGTATTGGACGTACAGCAAGAGCAGGACAAGATGGTATCGCTATATCTTTTTGTGATTCTTCTGAGATTAAATTTTTAAAAGCAATTGAAAGACTTATCAAATTCAAAGTACCTATAGACACTGAACATCCTCTTCATGGTGTTAAAGCAAGAATAGTACCAAAAGAACATGCTGATAGAAGAGAAAGACCTTCTAGTAGACCTTCGGAAAGAAACAGAAATTCTAATAATAGACGTCCTTTTTCTAAAGATAGTAGTGATGAAAGAAATTCTAGTCAAAGAGGATTTGGTAATAAATCTTTTTTTGGAAAACGTAGAAAATAATATTTCAAAATCTCAACCTAAAACCGCTATAAAAAAGACTCCGTAAAAGGGGTCTTTTTTTATGGCTCCCCACTCTCGACAAATTCCGAACTAAATATTACAAGAAGAAGGTCACAAACCTTGACAAAAAACTAAAAGAAAGAGTTAAAATTTAATTATTTTATTTATTAAAATTTTCATTTAATTTTTCCTTTAGCTCTAAAAGATTCCTTAAATTCTCTTTATTTTTATTTGTTTTTTGAATTTGAATTTCTGTTTCAATTGTTGTTTTTTGCGTCTTTCCAATATATTTTTTATGACAGTAATTAAAAAGAGACATTAGTAATGAAAAAAGCATAAGCCAAGTAAGTCTTTTCATATAAAATTGATTTTGTTAACAGATATTAGAAACTCTAAAATTATATACTATAGCTAGATGCTTCTTTGTCAATAACAACGAGTTTTAATAAATACTAACTAGTTGTTTTTCTATTTTCTACATTACCGAATCATTAAATCCTATCAATATTTAATTCTAAAGAGCTTAAAAATACTGATAAATTAGAATTTGTAGCTAGAGGATTGTCCCGTAAAACTACCTTTCGGTAGTTTTCGTGACGCCCTGCGAAAATTTTAATAAAATTTTCTGGTGCATCGAACCTAAGGTTCGAATACTACCCTGGAGCCACTAAAAAAACCCTCGCTTTTGCGAGGGTTTCAAATGGCTCCACGGGTAGGATTCGAACCTACGACCAATTGATTAACAGTCAACTGCTCTACCACTGAGCTACCGTGGAACGTAGAGTATATTATGTAAGAAGTTTTTTAACATGCAAGCACTTTTTAGAACAATTTTTTCAATTCTTTATGCACTCTCAACGATATATCATTAAAAGAAATTTGCTTTTCTTTCTTAATTTCCTGATGTTTTTCTAAATAAGTAAGAGCTCCTAAATCATCAAGAATTTTAAGAGTTCTTAACTTATTAAAATTAATTTCTATTGATGTGATATCTTTGTAAACATTGGTAATATTTTTTAACATCTCCATTTCAGTCTCACAAAATAATGATAAAAACTCACAATGTCTATCGTATATACCAGAATTCACAAAATCAAAAACTCCTTTTAATCTATGATTTCTATCAACTAGTGAATTTCCCAAATGAAAATCTCTATGAATAAGAACCATATCTTTTTCTGTGTTTTGATTTTCCTGAAATTTATATTGTATTTGCTGCACTTCTTTTAAAGAAAACTCATTTTTTAATAGTTCAGAAATTGTTTCTATATCATATCCTGAATCAATTTTTACTAAAGATGGAAATTTTTTCTCAATCTTATTCAGTGGTATTGTATGCAATTCTGAAAAGAACAAAGCTATATCTTGGCAAAATATTTTTTTACTTTCCTCATTTAATTTATTATAACTATTTGAACTCCATTCTTTTCCAACAAGCTTTTCATGAACAACATATGAAAAATCTTTATCCTCATATATAGTAGTCTGGGGAATCTCAAAAGACACATAGTCTTTCAAAAACGATAATACCTTAGACTCTGTTTTATATCCATCAACACCCGATTTTGGAATTCTAATAATTTTGTCACCCACAGAAAACGCCCAGCTACACCACCCGCTCTTTTCTTCTTTTATTTTCTGATCAGGAAATATATTTTGTATTTTTTTATAAATCTCTTTTGTTTCCATTTTAATTCTCTATTTATTATATCTATTGATTAATCAAATTTATTTTCCACTTTCTTTTTCACTCACTATGTCATCCTGAACTTGTTTCAGGATCCATTAAATATAATTCAAACTATACAAATCTTTCCATTCAGGATTACATTGATTAATCAAATTTATTTTCCACTGTCTTTTTCACTCACTATG
>Ga0307989_1001568_pt1 | contig 12030 bp, 6 predicted proteins | sample EllFjometagen185_FD_203164 | JGI IMG/M metagenome (GOLD analysis project Ga0307989, IMG submission 203164) | Marine microbial communities from Ellis Fjord, Antarctic Ocean - #185 | ecosystem: Environmental > Aquatic > Marine > Unclassified | place: Southern Ocean | collected 2014-10-08 | reverse complement strand
ATTTTGGAAAGTGAGGTATTTGGAAAAGCGGCCAATGCTCTATGTACAATATCACTGTGTCTATCTTCATGGATCTCAGAGAAAAAAGTTTTTAATAGATTATCAAAAATATTACAGCATAATTCAGGCCGCCCAGTTGCCTTGTCAAAAAATTCATCTTCATTAAAGGAGTCATCTAACCGAAACATCTTTTTTATATCGACACTGATGACTTGATCCAGCAAGGGTTGTGGCGTTGGAAACGTTAACGCATAAAGAGCACCCACCTGAAATTTAATCCCAAGTATCAGAAAAGGCTGAGAATGATCCATTGAAACTGTTTTATGTCGGGGGAGCATCAAGTGGCTACCATATCCAAATACAGATCCCGACTCATTCTTATATTGATAAGGTTGTTTTGGGTGAGAAAGAATCAACTGCCCTGCAGGGTCCGGATTCAATTTGGGATGCTCAGGGCCGACATCACCTTCAGTTTTCTCTAACAACCAGTAGCAATCAATATATTTGGCAACCGTAAGGTTTTGTGGTGTAATTTTCCAGTTTCTCATGTTGGGGCTTAAATTTTTTTGACATGATTGACAAATAAGGGGGACGTTGCGTCATTTGTGTCATTCTCAACTACGTCCCTTTGATTTGCTGGATTTGAATCGATACATGGTTGTCGCCTTGTCGCCTTGCTTTTTTAGAGATCCAAGCTCAACTCCTCTTTTGAGATCTCTACTGGCAGTTGCACTGGAAAGTTCATCAAATTGTTTTAAGTAATCTTTCCGTGAGAATGTTCGTTCTCTAAAATAACCCGCAGCTTGTTTGATCCGTTCTTCAGACGTCAGCGGTTTACGATCAAGTTTTGAGATGAGGGAGTCTAACTCTGAAAGAATCAGTTCCAACAAAAACTCAACGAAAACTGTTGATTCACCTGATTTGTCCGATTTTTCCAAAGCATTGTAATACTTCTTTTGATTTTCTTTTATCAAGGACTCTATGGAAAAAAAGCGAAAAACGGGATTATAACTGATCAAAATAAGATGCTGCCAGAGTCTGGCCATCCTGCCATTACCGTCCATAAAGGGATGGATAAATAAAAATTCATAGTGAAAAACGCATGCTTTAATTAAAATGTGTGTTTCCTTCTCTTTGATCAGATATTCAAAAAGATCCTCCATTAAAAGAGATACACGATCAGCAGGTGGTGCCATGTGAGAAATTTGTTGTCCTTTTATGATACCAACGCCAGCTGTTCGCCATTTTCCAGGACTGTCAATCAATTGACGCATGAGAAGTTTATGCGCTTTGAGCATTGATGTTTTTCGAGTTGGATTCCATTGGTGGAGTTTTTCATAAACCTCGATTGTGTTTTTTACTTCAACAATCTCACTCTCCTTACCTTTAACCCTTTGTCCATCGATTAATGCTGTAATTTGATCAACTGAAAAACGATTACCTTCAATAGCCAATGTTGCTTGAATTGTTTTAATTTGGTTTTCTTTTCTAAGATTTGGCCTGGGTTCGGGCAAATTGGCACCTTTTGCATATCCCAGTCGGTCGGAGATTCTAATGCAAAGAGAAACAATTTTTTTGGATATTGTTATTGGAGGTGAGTACATAATAAATTAGGATTGATAGTATCAAATATTAAAACATGATACTATCAATCCTAATATGATAAGTCAAAATATCTCTTCTTGAAATTTCTAAAAATAGCCCTTTCTCTTTATCTCAAACCCAGCTTTTTCATTCGATTATACAAACTTGAACGCTTCATACCTAAAATTTCACACGCACCGCCGGAGGAGAGTGACATTGCTTCTTTTGTGTCATTTGTTTGTGATTGACCAAAAGGTATATAATTTTATACGCTTTAATAACAAATGTATATATCACAAAAGACTCAAAAGACGCAACGTCCCTCTCGTATTCCTGATTTACAGCATCGAAACCTTTATCCTGCCTTCCAACTGAATAACCCGGTATTTATCAATCCAGTTGAGAAGCGGTACCAAAGTAATCGCTTTTTTTGATTCCCAGCTTTTTCATCCGGTAATAAAGTGTACTCCTTTTTATCCCCAAAAGCTCGGCAGTACCGCCGGGTCCATGTAACTTCCAGTGGGTCTGTTTTAGCGCTTTCAAGATCATCTGTCGTTCATAAGCTGTCACCGTAAGCCCGGTTTTTTCTGTTGAGCCACTTCCCGAACCCACACCTAAATCCGGCACAATGAAATGCTCCCCTGTACTCAAAATGACACCTCTTTCGATGATGTTTTCAAGCTCTCTAACGTTGCCAGGCCAATGATAGGACAAAAGTTTTTTTGTTTCCCCTTTTTTAAATTCTTTGAACTCTTTGCCCATTTTATCCGCATAACGTCTCAAAAAGTGGCTGGATAGTGGCATGATATCATCTTCTCGTTCTTGTAATGGTGGCATATAAATAGGAAAAACATTCAGGCGGTAATAGAGATCCGACCGAAATTTTCCTTCTCGAACCGCCTCTTCCATACCTCGATTGGTCGCAGCCAACAGTCTAAAATCGGAATGAATGGTCTGATTACCCCCGACCCGTTCGAACTCCTTCGTTTCAAGTACACGGAGCAACCGCACCTGCAAGTCCGAAGAGATCTCACCAATTTCGTCCAAGAACAATGTTCCACCATCTGCCAGTTCGAATCTTCCGATGTGCTTATCAATTGCACCTGTAAAAGCTCCTTTTTCATGTCCAAACAGCTCACTGGCAATTAATTCATTAGCCAGTGCACCGCAATTAAGACTGATAAACGGTTTTTCACTCCGAGTGCTTTTGCCATGGATTTCTCGGGCCACAACCCCCTTGCCGACACCTGTTTCTCCTGTAATTAATACTGTCGATTCGGTGGATGCCACTTTATTGATCAATGATAAGACATTCTTCATCGCATCACTGACAACGATAAAATTACCCAGATGCAGACTTTCGAGATGCTGTACCTCATAGTACTGCTTCTCTTCAGCAAGCTTCCTATTCAGATTCTGAATATCTTCATATGCGCGCGCATTATCAAGTGCAATCGCCGCAAATGAGGAGAGATATGACAACACTTTCTGGTCTTCCTCCTGAAAAGTTCCCCCGGTCACACAGTTATCATGGTATAAACAACCAATAATCTTACTATTTGATACTAAAGGCAAACACAAGAATGATTTTATTGTTTGGTTGACGGCCGCACCTTTCTGGTTGACCGATTCTTCGGTAAAAACTTGAATTTCACCCGTTTGCATTGTTTTTTCAATTGCTTTTTTGGAAGCTAAAAATTCCGAAGATTGTGTATCTTCTAAAATAAGATTCTTAGCTGCCCAAAGTTCCATCTCTTTAATATGAGGGTCTTTGGCTATTAGAAAAATGGCAGATCGCTCTGAGCCCGTAATACGGCATACAGTGGAAAATATCATCTGAACCACTTCAAGAGAGTTCCTGCCAGACATGATCCTTTTCCCCAAATCAAGTATCTCTTCGAAACGATTATCCTTAACCCCAACAAAATCCACCATATGTTTCAAATCAGCAGGTATCAAATCAGGGTCTATCGGGTACAGAATCCGGGATGCCGCAGAAATAAATTCTGTACCCTTCTTTTCCTGGCCTGTTTGCCGACAATAAGCGCCTAATCTCAGCTGTGTTACGGCAAATTCTTTGTGATGACCTGAAGTTTTCAGCAGTTCCAGTGATTGTTCAAACAATTGTTCAACGTCTTCCTCTTTTCCTTTTTCATCTCTTTGCTGTTCAGCCAAAAACCGTTTGGCAACCCCCAGCATAAATATACTATTTGTCCTCTTCGCCTGCTTAATTTGATCTTCCAGCGTGCAATCGAAAACGTGGGGATAACTTCCTTCGTCCATCGCATTGGCTAGTTCAAGCATAAAGCTATTGAAATAGAGACTAAATTGGTTTTTATGACTCAGTTCGATAGATTCTTTCAAACATTTCACCGAACGATCAACAAAACCCTTTTTAAAATAGCAATAGGCCAGATACAACAGAATCTGATACCGCACGAAGCTATTTCCTTCCGCTGTAGCGGTTAATGTCTGAGTCAAATCCTGGATGGCCCGATCAAAATCATGGGTAATTACAAATGTTAAACCGAGAAAACTGGATACCAAAGCATAGGTATCATCGTTTGTTGTTACTTTGGAATGGGTTCGAAGCGCATTCAAAAGACCCCGCCCCTGAGATACTTGTCCCTGATAACAATAAGCCAGACCCAGAAAAATCCCTGCCAATAGCGGAATTCGATGTTGGGGAAATTCACCGGCAAAAATCGGTTCAGACTTTTCATACAGGCAAATAATATCTTGAAAACGCCCTCTCAAATAATAATTGAGCATTATAAATATTGTTGCAGACTGTTTCCACTCCGGTTCTTCGATTTCCGGAACTAATTTGATTCCTCGGTCAAAATAGATCTTAGCCGTATCATATTGCTCCTTAAACCACTTATAAACTGCAAGATGTATTAAAACAACAGCTTCAAATGAGTGCAGATCTCGTTTCTCTAACAATTCAAGTGCTTTTTCCAGCAGAAAACTCAATCGATCAAAATTGTAAGTGATTGGCGGATCCTTGGTGTAACTCAAGGCAGTTTGAATAAAAAGCGTATCCCCTTCAAGGCTATCCATCTTATCCAAATCATGAATCACTTTATCGTAGTAACGTTTGGCAGCTCCAGTAGGTCCATGTTCTCGACAATAATCCCCAATTTGCTTCAATCTGAGACATTCATCCAAGTTATTTTGAAATCGCATCTGCTGCTCAGCAACAGCTATTTTCGTCGTATGATCATCGTCATATTCCTGCCAGAGCCGGTTTGCAATTAGACGATAAAGACTGACTCTTCTTAATATCGGTATTGAATCAGCGATTGCCTGCTTACTCTTCTGATCCGTGAAGACGTAACGGTCTACACCCTTCTTTTTTAGCACCCCCTTCTGACAATATACTTCCAGTTGTTTTAAAACCTTGGATGGTTTTAAATTGCTTAAAGCCAGAATCCAGTCAACGGAGAAGTCCTCGCCGAAGCAGACAGCATGTAATAATAATTGTTTGCCGTCTTCAGAATTGGAATGTGAGTGGTTAGTCTGCTTCATATGAAGATATGGGTTAGCGTTTATCAAATTGCTTTTTGTATAATTTTGGTCTTTTTGGATACTATTAGTTTGCTAGAAATCTGTCAAAATTTTGGATTTATTGTCAGCTTTTTAAACATAATTCATTTATTTTTTTTGACTAAAAAACAATAGTACTGAATTAATTGACTAATTTAAATATTCTGCCTGGCCAAAACCTTGCAAATTAGTATTGTGTTACATCAAACATGATCAATGGTTTGGATCATATTAAATTCAGCGTGTACATTGCAACCGCACTTTCTAAAATCATCTGAGCAAGATGCAGAATCCAATATCCGCATCTACCAGTAATCCTAAACCAGAAAAAGAGAAACAATATGATTTATGATAAAAAGCCATGGCTGGCATCTTATGATGATGGCATCAATGGGGAAATCCAAATTCCGGACATATCTGTAAAACAGAGTTTTATGAATACGTTTGATACGTATCCTGATAAAGCAGCCTTTCACTATATGGATGAAACCACAACCTTCGGTCAACTTGCTGTGCTTTCCGGACGTTTTGCAACAGCCCTGAACGAGGCTGGACTTGGCAAAGGGGATTCAGTGGCTATCTGCATGCCCAACTCGCCCCAATACCTTATTGCCATTGCAGGAGCAATACGGGCCGGTTGCGCTGTATCTGGATTAGCCCCTCTTTTGATGCCGGATGAGATCTCACACCAACTAAACAGTTGCGGTGCCAGCGTATTGGTGATTCTGGATCTACTGTTTGAACCAAAACTACTTCCCATAGTGGATCAGGTAGATAAACTTAAAACAGTCCTGGTTACCGGCGTTTTTGATCCCCATTCCAGTGTCAGTGAATATTCAGGTGGATCACCAATTGAAGGGAAAACGGTAATGCCCTTTTATCAGTTCTTAGAGAGTGCAGAAAATCAGCCTCCAGATATCGATTTTACACCCAATGACACCTGCTACTTGCAATATACTGGTGGCACGACTGGCCCTCCAAAAGGAGCAGAGCTAACTCACGGCAATATGGTTGCTAACGTTTTTCAGTGTAAATATTGGCTACATGTAGAAAACGCCAAAGATACCTGGATCTCAGGTTTTCCTTTTTTCCATCAGGCCGGACTGTTTATTGCAACTTATTGCATGATCACCGGTTCATCACAGGTGCTGATTCCAGATCCCCGAAACGTTGAACATATCATCCAAAGTTTCGACAAATATAAACCAACCATGGTTGGGAATGTTCCATCGCTTTATATGATGCTGATGGCAAACCCCGAATTTAAGAAACTTGATTTCTCAAGTGTACGAACCTGGATGTCCGGAGCTGCCCCCTTCCCCGCAGATTCGTTGAACAAACTGGAGAGCATTGTGGGAAAAGGCAAATTTGTTGAGGTATGGGGAATGACTGAAACCAGCCCTATGGTTACAATGAATCCCGCCAAAAATAAGAAAAAAATTGGTTCAGTCGGTTTACCCCTTCCTGGGACTAAACTAAAGATTGTCAGTTTGGAGGATGGTGAGACAGAAGTAGCTCTGGGACTAGAAGGAGAATTGATCTGCAGTGGTCCACAAGTCATGAAGGGTTACCTGAATAAACCTAAAGAGTCAGCTCAGGCATTGCGAGAAAACGAAGGTGATATTTGGATGTACACCGGAGACGTTGGCCGGATGGACGATGAAGGTTACATCTTTATTGTTGACCGCGCCAAGGACATGCTGATCGTAGGTGGGTACAAAGTCTTCTCCTCAGAAGTAGAGGACAAACTGTTTCAACATCCGGCCATTGGGATGTGTGCTATCATTGGACTTCCCAATCCTGAACGACCCGATAGTGAAATCGTGAAGTTGATCATTCAAAAAAGTGAAGCATATCAGGATAAGCCTGATGATGAAATCGCTGAAGAAATTAAAGCCTTTGCCAAAGAAAAACTCGCTCCGTACAAAGTACCAAAAGTTTATGAGTTTATCGACGAAATTCCCTTAACATCTGTTGGTAAAATCAACAAAAAGAGCATGAGACCTACCCATCAGGATTAGGCTTCCCGGTCGGTGGTCATATTAGACCGCTGACTCGTCCCTAATTCCCTTCCATACATATCAATCAGATAAGAATTAAGAAATGAGCAGAGGCTTATCTGTTTCATGGTTGTTTTGACTCATTCTGATACTAATTCACCTTTTCTGATCCCCCCGTTATCTGGAAAAACAGCCAATATTTCTCGATAGTTTCGAGAACGCCATATAACTATTGAGCCATATATAACACAAAACACCCAAAGTCTAATTGGAATGCCGTATCCCATAAACATATGTATTAATTAAACATATATGACAATACTTGATTAAGGCACTCTATTTGCTGTAATCTATTAGACTTTAAGCATTTACGTTTGAATAAAACGTTAGTGATTTTTTGATGACTATTCGATTTCCAGGAGACAGACAAATGAGTGATAGAGATGTTGTAATTGTAGATGGTGTCCGCACCGCTTTTGGCCGCATGGGTGGAACACTTCGGGATCATTTTGCCTCACAGTTGGGACAAATTGCATTTAAAGGGCTCCTCGACAAAACAAAAATTCATGAAAAAACCCGGGTGGATTGCGCTTTTATGGGATCTGCCTCTGGTTGTTCTCAGGCTATGAACCCCGCTCGATGGGTGGTTCTAGCGTCGGGTGTTGGCTATGAAACCTCTGCGACATACAATGAAATGCAGTGCGGTTCGGCCATTGATTCCATTAATAATGCTGCCTGTAAAATTAAAGCCGGCTTGGCAGATGTTGTTATTGCCGGTGGCATGGAATCATACAGTCAAATGGCCATCAAGTTCTCCATGTCAACGCAGCCCTACAAATTGATACCCCCCATGCCGATCGCCCCAACACTGTCCCCTGTTGCTGAAGATAATATCGGAATGGGACTGACTGCTGAAAACCTTCAGGTTCAATATGACGTCTCCCGGGAAGCATCGGATGAATTCGCCTTCAACAGCCAGATGCGGGCCAAAGCAGCTATGGATGCCGGCTGGTTCGATGACGAAATTGTTCCGGTTACCATCCCAGCCACTCGAAAAACGCCGGAAGTTGTCTTCAATATTGACGAGCATGTACGGCCTCAAACCAGCAGGGAAGGGTTGGCTAAGTTACCAGCGGTCTTCAAGCAGGGCGGCACCGTAACTGCTGGTAATTCTTCCGGTCAGAACGATGGAGCCGGGTTTGTTTTAATGATGAGTGCTGAAAAAGCCAAAGAGCTTGGTTATACTCCCATGGCTAGATGGGTTTCCGGTGCAGATTTCGGTTGCGATCCCAAGGTCATGGGAATCGGGCCGGGGTATGCTATGCCTATGGCAATCCAACGCGCCGGACTCAACCTGTCTGATATCGATGTTTTTGAGTGTAACGAAGCTTTTGCCGTTCAGAATATCGCAGTGGTCAAAGAGATCGAAAACCAGATGGGTGGAACGATCGATATGGAGAAGTGGAATCCCATGGGTGGTGCAATTGCTTTTGGCCATCCCAATGGAGCTTCCGGTGCCCGAATCTGTATGTTCGCCATGCGGCACATGATTCGGACCACAGGCAGGTACGGCGTCTTCGGTTCTTGCTGTGGCGGTGGACTTGGGGTGGCAACAGTGATCGAGAATCTGCAGAGGTAAACGCTTCAGAATCGAGAAGGTGGCTTTTGACCTTCTCAAACCGATGTGCGCTGTGCTGACAATTAAATAATCATAATCGACTCCCTAGAAAAAAGGGAGTATTAAACTTGGAAAAGTATGAGATTAGCAAAGAAAATGAGTATCCGGTCTAAGCTGTTAATTGGATTCCTATCTATATCCATGATACCGTTTCTATTTGTGAGTACCTTTTCCGTAGTCACTTTTAAAAATGATAAAGAGAAGGCTATTCTGAATAGCCTGAAATCGGAACTTGACGCCCAGACCCGGCTAGTTGAAAAATATGTAACAGATCTGGCTGATAGTGCCAACGGATTGGGATTTGACAACGGGACCACTCGGGAGGCACTGGAAAAGCTTTTCCTTAACCCGCCCAAGCAAGATGATATCATGCGGTCTATCACAGCATCACAGAATTTTGCTTATTTCAGGCAGTATCTGAAAGGGGATGTACGTCGTGTAATGTTGATCATGAATGCCAAAGATAAACAGGGAGATATCATTGGTGAGATTGTGTATTCCATCAAAAAGGGGGCGGGCAAGATTCTGGAAGACAGCCTTGAATTAAAATCTTCACTAAACGAAAGTTTGTACTTGCAAAGTACTGATAGCCATCCCTTTGCTAAAGCATATCAAGTCCCAACACAATAATCACGACCGTACAAAACAGACCACCAACTATTTTTAAAACGCGTTTCATATAACTTCCGCAACTAGTTATCGCCCAAAGGGCTCAGTCCCAAAAAAAATAGCTACAAATTGCACCTATTTAACCTTGTGTTTTTCCTGACATGAAAATGGTAAGAATTTGCTATTCCTAAGTCAAATCATTTTCCTTTTCTTTTGGGATTTTCTCAGAAATACTTCAAAATATGGTTGAACCTATTCGGAAGGAGTGGACAAATTAACAAAAAGTGAACGATTTTAAGGCTTGTAGAGAGACAATGAGCAGATCATGAATAACTTGTCAAACTTCAACACTCTTCGAAATGGTGTTTTTCAGAAACCCAACTCAGAAAGTCCGAATCTGGCTGAACGTTACTTTTTTAGGATTGCCACTGAACAGAATTATCAAAAATCTTTTGAATAACTTTTATTTTAAAAATAATGGAAAAGTGTGAGTTGGAGTATGTTTTTCTCCAAAACGCATATACTGCTTATATATTTACATATTTTCACAGTTTAAATGGGTAATGCAAATTATCTCCAGAAGAAATTCCTGTTGGTATTTGGGTTCGATTCCGAATTGGGTGTATTTGTTAAAACAGCTTCAGTATTTTTTGTGTTCCATTTGTCAATTTTCAGGCATTAATCCTGTCTTCTCCTAGATTAATCATCAACAATCCAGGGTAAATTTGTCCTAGCTCGCAAACGCCGTAAAAACAGTAGATAGTTGAACTTGATTTTTTTATCACTGTAATTATTGATACTTTAAAAACAAAACACTAAAATGATTAGATTTCATAGCTAATCTCAATAACAATAGAGGACAGCGAGGTAGAATAAATTAGCCCTGATCAACAATCCGAATAAATTGACATATCAGTAATCAGCTGATATTTTTGATCCAATGACGTTTTGAGGAGGCATAGGTACCCTTTTGATACGTTCATGATACAATATCGAAGTGCTCTTCTCTTTTCGCTTGTTTATGCGGTATGCCTTGCCGGAACATCTGATAAAGGAAATGAACGCGGCATGGAACTTTGTCGTGTGCTTCTAGATAGAACTTTGGCTGCCATTGATGATGATAACTGTGGTGAAGTAATGCCTGTTCCCAGATAGACAGCATTGGCCGGACTGTTATGTACAGTCTGGCCAATGCAACTTCATTTTAAACAAAAATTATATTTTATTACAGGATATTAAATGATTCAGGTAACCATAAAATTTTTTTCATTCATAAAATTTGAATCTGGGTTGGATTCTGTTCAGATAGATCTGAAAGAAAACGGCACAATTACAGACTTGTTCAACAAATTGACAGATGAGTATGGTGAGGACCTCATGAAATATATCAGAAATAAAGATACGAATCGACTGCATGCACTCTTCATGATTAAGGGCCGAATAAGCCAACCAGATGATATTTTACATGATCAGGACGAAATAAAAGTAATGCCTGCAATCGCTGGTGGATAATATTTTCCCATACCGATCTGACGGAACACGCTGCTTCTTAAAACCAAAATTATTCAAAACAATATGATTGAAACAGTTATCAAAGAAATTGCTTTTGCGCCAAATATCGACCAGTTACTGGGTGAATTACAGATTAAAGACAAAAAGAAAATGATGTGTGGTCAAAATATTATCTCCAGCCTAATCCTCTATCAATAAAGGCTTTAAACTCGGAAATCAGTTAAAAACTCATCGGGCTCATTAGTAATTGTCTCAACTAAACGCCTTGTCAAGCCTTTCTATTACTGGATTTACGAGGAAAATAATATTTTGACCATACAGTTCAGATGAATATTACTTGGATTACCTCTTAATTATAATATTTTTTTAATTACTATAATATTAGATTGATATAAGATTTTTACTGATGCAATAACGAAAATTTTCACCTAATTGAATTTATTCAAACCTTAAGGTCGTTAAAAATAATTAGTTTTCCCTGGCTTTGGGAACTTTGGGACAGAATCGTAGATGAGGGATCTATCTCTAGTATTTCCTGATCGTCTGCTGAAAACTGTCTGTCCACTTTAAAAGCAATCATTAATTCCTGGAGTTCTGCAGCTTGTCTGGACAGTTCGGTTGAAGAACTGGATGTCTGTTCCGAAATTGCTGAATTTTGTTGTACAATATTGTTTATTTGCTCAATACCCAGATTAATTTCGATGGTAGCGGCTTCCTGCTTCTGGGAGGCCTGAGCGATTTCTATGACAATGGAATTGACTTTTTCAACGGCGGATGTAATCTCGCTTAACACTTCCGCCGTTTGGTCCGCATTTTCAACTCCCCTCTCGATCTCTTTGGCAGAATTCTCTATCAAATCGGTGGTATTCTTGGCTGCTTCTGCACTACGACTGGCCAGATTGCGCACTTCTTCGGCCACCACCGCAAACCCTTTTCCGTATTTTCCGGCTCGTGCTGCCTCTACGGCAGCATTTAAGGCCAGCAAGTTTGTTTGGAAGGCGATTTCATCAATCACTTTAGTCACCTTGGTCACCTGGCTACTGGTTTCACTGATCCCTTTCATGGAAGTTATCATATCAGCCATTCTCTGGTTTCCTG
>Ga0307989_1001567_pt1 | contig 12032 bp, 9 predicted proteins | sample EllFjometagen185_FD_203164 | JGI IMG/M metagenome (GOLD analysis project Ga0307989, IMG submission 203164) | Marine microbial communities from Ellis Fjord, Antarctic Ocean - #185 | ecosystem: Environmental > Aquatic > Marine > Unclassified | place: Southern Ocean | collected 2014-10-08 | reverse complement strand
AGCCGGTCATGTCTGCCAGTCCTCGATTGCAGTCTAAAATAATCCCTTTGTCATGGATAGTTATACCGCCAAAAGAAGCATTATGGAGGGCTTTAAAACGAGCTTCGCTCTCACGCAGTGCTTCCTCGGTCTGCTTGCGCTTGGTAATGTCTCTCGTTATTGAAATAATATGTGGAACACCTTCCAAATCAAAGACACTTGCGGACATAAGAGCTGTCGTGATAGAACCGTCTTTCCGCCGAAATTCCGCCTCCAGATTTGTATAATGACCTTTTTCCTTCAAACCCCGCACCAATTCCTGTCTGTCTGCCGGGTTGTGCCATATGTTGATTTCATCCGATGATTTTCCTATTACATCCTCCCGGGTAAAACCAGTCATCAAGGTGAATCCTTCATTAATGTCAATGTATAAACCATCTTCCAGCCGATTGATGTTGACAGCATCCGGGCTCGTGTAAAAGGCTACCTTAAAGCGATTCTCACTCTCCAACAGCGATTCTTCGGTCTTCTTACGCTCATTGATATCATGATAGTTGAGCAATACACCATTGATTACAGTATCATTAATACGATTAACAGCAGTCATTTCTATCCATGTATACGTGCCATCTTTACATTTGTATCTATATTCAAGTGTTACTGAGGCAAGGTCTTTTTCGATCAATGCAGAAAATTCTTTCTGAATCCTTTTAAGATCTTCCGGGTGCACATTGTCCCAGCCGTCTGTACCGACCAGATCCTCCGGCTTCCATCCAAACCATTTCTCAATATTTGGGCTTTTATATTTCATGAGGCCATCAGCACCCATGATACCAATAACATCTCCAATATTTTCTAGCATCGCAGAGTATCTGGCATTAATTTCCCGTAATACCTTGTTGTTGTCATGGTTTTGTACTGGTTGTTTTTCGTGCATACTACCCCTCATCTCTAATATTACTAATGTATTAGTATAGAATATATATATTTGAATATCAATTAAAAGAAAAAGGTGTCAGTGTCTGAGATTGAATTTCTACCAGACATTAACACCTTATCTATGTGTAGGGAATATACGTTATGTATATCGATATAGAGTAATCTTAATCCTCTCTAGAACCCAAGTTCCAGCATTGCATCAGCTACTTTCCGGAATCCCGCGATATTGGCACCTTTGATATAATCAACATGGTCACCTACTTTACCTGAGTCAACACATGCAGTATGAATATCTTTCATTATTCTATTGAGTTTTTCATCAACTTCTTCTTTCGGCCAGCTGAGTTTCATAGAGTTCTGTGACATCTCAAGTCCGGATACTGCCACGCCGCCGGCATTTACCGCTTTGCCGGGAGCAAAAATGATTTTATTCTTTAAAAGCTGTTCAACTGCATCAGTCGTACAGCCCATATTAGAAGTTTCCACAACGTACTTAGCCCCATTAGCAGCCAGCACCTCAGCATCTTTTGCATTCAGTTCGTTCTGGATCGCACAAGGAAAAGCCATATCTACCGGCACCTCCCAGGGTTTTTTCCCGGGAACAAATTTAGCATTAAACTGCTTTGCATAGGGTTCAACAATATCATTGTTTGAAGCACGGAGATTTAGCATATAATCCCATTTTCCCGGTGTTCCAATGCCGTCTTCATCATACACATATCCATCGGGACCTGATATTGTGACAACTTTTGCACCGAGTTCTGTTGCTTTCATGGCAACTCCCCAGGCTACATTGCCAAATCCTGAGACAGAAATCCGTTTTCCTACAAGCGTATCCCCTGCTTCAGCAACCATTTCACGGGCAAAATACATTGCACCGAATCCGGTAGCCTCAGGTCTGATAAGTGATCCGCCCCAAAATCTACCCTTACCGGTAAGAACGCCAGTATGTTCAATCCGTAGTTTTTTATACTGCCCATAGAGAAATCCTATTTCCCTGGCACCTACCCCGACATCACCTGCAGGAACATCAATCTCCGGTCCGATATATCTATTTAATTCAGTCATAAACGCTTTACAGAAACGCATTATCTCATTATCTGATTTACCCTTTGGGTTGAAATCGGAACCACCCTTGGCTCCACCCATAGGAAGTGTTGTCAGGCTGTTCTTAAAAATTTGCTCAAACCCCAGGAATTTTAGTGTTCCAAGCGTAACACTTGGGTGAAACCGCAGTCCGCCCTTATAAGGCCCTAGAGAGTTGTTGAACTGAACTCGATATCCACGATTTACCTGAACATCACCATTATCATCTTCCCATTCAACCTTGAAAGTTATTATACGGTCTGGTTCTGTTATCCTTTCAAGAATTCTTGTTCCTAAATAAGCGGGATTGTCGTTCACAACATCAATCACCGATTCGATTACTTCGCGAACAGCCTGGATAAATTCGGGCTGAGCTGGGTTTTTTCTCTCAAGATCTGCCATAAATGAATCAATGTGGTACATAAGAACCTCCTAGCAGGACATACAGCACTAATATAAAATCAGCAAATGCTATATTATAATTAATAGTATATATCGTATTGCTCAATAGTCAATGGTATATTTTACTTTTTCATTAATATAGTGTACTTAAATATGGTTTTCCCACAATTTCATCAATATTCTTTCTTTATTTTATATATACGGATGTTTTTGTTTTATTATTTGCTCTATTTATTATTTTTTTGTATTAATTTTACTGTTTTCATCAATTTTATAACGATAATAGACATCAAGCTGGTCCACGCTCCCATCTGCCCAAATAACATGCCCAAAGCTTCTTGCACAACAACTCAAATATGGTAAAGTATACTATATGAATAATACAGAACTTTTTGATTCACCTTTTCAGGATCTCATGGCTAAACGGGTACGCAATATACTCCTGATCTGCAGTAAGTATGATCGATTCATGCTTGAGGAAGACGGTCGTATAGAGGAACTGCTGTTTCAGGACTATGTGGCTCTCGGTCTTCGGTATCCACCTAAAATTACCCATGCACCCTCTGCAGTTGAAGCCCTTAAGTACATGGAAGAGCAGCCGTTTGAATTGGTTATCACGATGCTAACTATCGGAGAGATTGATGCGGCAGAACTTGCCAAAACCATAAAGGCAAAACACCCCGATCAACCTATAATTGTCCTTTCTCCGGCACCTGCCCACAGGAGTATCAAGCGCCTTAAAAAAGAGTCTGTAGATACCGTTGATTATATTTTTACCTGGCAGGGAAACCCAAACATCCTGCTCGCCATGGTAAAATTGATAGAGGACAGCATGAATACAGAGGATGATGTCCGGACCGGCGATGTCCAGGTGATTATTCTTGTTGAAGACTCAGTACGTTACTACTCTACCTACCTGCCGATGATCTATACCAGTCTCATACAGCAGGCACGGTTCATTATGACAGAGGGCCTGAATGACTGGTCACAAACCCAAAGGATGCGCGGCAGACCAAAGATTCTGCTTGCCAGAACATACGAAGAGGCGATTGCACTGTATGAAAAGTATAAGCTCAATACACTTGGTATAATATCGGATGTGGAATACAAACGAGATGGTGTAGTTGATGTAGAAGCAGGGCTCAAGCTCTGCGGTCATATTCGCAAAGAGAACAACGATATACCCATTCTTCTTCAGTCATCAAAATTTGAGCACAAGAAGTATGCTGAATCTCTAAAGGCGAATTTTTTGTACAAACACTCCCAGACGCTCCTTGCTGAACTCAGAAGTTATATAAAGACCAGTTATGGGTTTGGTAATTTCGTTTTTCGGGACCCAGCAAATCTGAAAGAGATTAGTAAAGCGGAGAACCTGCGGGATCTCCAGTATGCTATTGCAGATATTCCGCTCGATTCTTTTATCTACCATGTGGAGAACAATGACTTTTCTACATGGCTCCAGGCGCGGGCCCTATTCTCTTTGGCACGAAGAATCCGCCCAATAGTCCTTACGGACTACAACAGTGCAGAAGATTTACGGAATTTTCTGATCAGAATTATCAAACTCTATCGTCAACAACGGGGACGCGGAGTGATCGCAAGATTCAATAAGGATAGGTTTGATGAAATCTCATTCTTCACCCGTATCGGATCCGGTTCCCTCGGGGGAAAAGGAAGAGGTCTTGCTTTTATCGACTTACAGCTCAAACAGAGCGGTATACCAAAAAAATATCCTGAAATGTACATCTCAATACCCAGAACTATTGTTATAACTACAGAGCTTTTTGACCGGTTCATGGAGGAGAACGATCTCCAAAAGATAGCTTTAAGCGGACGGTCCGACGACACTATCCTGGACCTCTTCATCAAAGCAAAACTTCCCGATGATCTCCTGGAAAACCTGAAAGCAGCCCTTAGAATAATCAAAGCTCCATTAGCTGTGCGCTCTTCCAGCCTATTGGAAGATTCACATTACCAACCCTTTGCCGGAATCTATCAAACCTGCATGATTCCAAACAACCATCCCGATTTTGATAAACGACTGGAAAATCTGTGCAAAGCTATCAAATGCATTTATGCTTCTACCTTCTTTAGACAAAGCAAGGATTACATGAAAGCTACTGATCATCTTATCGAAGAGGAGAAGATGGCGGTAATCATCCAGCAAATCACCGGCTCTCAATTCGAAAACTACTGTTATCCAAATTTTTCCGGAGTTGCCAGATCACTTAACTACTATCCTATAGAAAGAGAGAAACCCGAAGACGGAATTGCTTATATCGCTTTTGGTTTTGGTAAAATTGTAGTTGATGCAGGGAGTTCCCTGCGATTTTCTCCCGCCCATCCAAAAAAGATCATGCAGCTCTCCAATCCCAATCACGCTTTGAAGAAGACACAGAAGGACTTCTATGCTCTGGATATGGATACTTCCTTTGATCCGACCTCATTGACCGCAGACAACCTGACAAAACTATCTGTTCAGGATGCAGCAAATCACGGATCCCTTAAATATATCGCTTCAACTTACAATCTCCGCTCTGGAAGATTTTCAGACTCTCCTGTTGGTGAGGGACAAAAAGTAATGACCTTTGCGGGAATTCTGAAATACAATTTTTTCCCCATTGCAAAAATCATCAAGGATATCCTGAATCTGGGTGAAGAGATTATGAACACACCAATTGAGATCGAGTTTGCCGGAAACCTTAACAAATCTCTTGATAAATTGCCTGAATTCAGCCTTCTGCAAATCCGGCCAATAGTGGAAGGTTCAGAGTTTGATGACATTAATATTGATGAAAGCCAGATAGAGAATGCACTTGTTTACTCAAAAAAAGCCATGGGAAATGGAAAATATGATGATCTTGTTGACGTAGTATATGTAAAACCTTCCGCTTTCGATCCAGCAAAGACCCGCGAAATGGCTGAAAAAATCGGAATCATCAATGCTGATTTTGAAAAGAAAGATACAGGTTATGTTCTTATTGTTGTTGGACGGTTAGGATCAAGTGATCCATGGCTTGGTATTCCTGCAGCATGGAATCAAATTTCCTATGCCAGAGTTATTATTGAGACCGGGTTAACTAACTTCCAGGTAGAACCCAGTCAGGGAACACATTTCTTTCAAAACCTCACATCTCTCAGGAACTCATACATGACTATCAACCCTGTTTATAATGATGGTTTATTCAGGATAGAATTACTTGATGCAATAGAGGCTGTTTACGAGGATGATTTTATTCGACATGTCTGTGTAGAAAAACCGCTTCAGGTTGTTGTTGATGGGAAAACTGGGAATGGCGTGATTTTGTATAATAGATAGAAGGGAGACAGGAAACAGGAGACCGGAAGTCAGAAAAGTGATCTCCTGCCCCCCGCCGCCCTGGCCAGTACTCTGGCCCAGTTGCCTGGCAACTGCCAAGAAAAGTACTCTTTTCCAGGTCAGTACTCTGACCAGCTATCTAAAATCAGTCCAAATAGGATCATTTGGCGGTGGCGCAATTATCTCTAACGGCTTCCCGCCAACCGGGTGATTAAACATGACTTTTCTGGCATGCAGATGAATTCCCCCGCCCACATTTGAGTGTGCAGCCCCATATTTCAGATCTCCCTTAATATGCACTTTTAACGCAGCAAACTGAGCCCTAATCTGATGATGCCTTCCTGTATGAAGTTCAATTTCCAAAATATAAAAATACTTTGTTGCTCCCATCAGTCGATAGGAGAGCTCTGCCTTCTTGGCTCCTTCTTTTCGGGCAGGGACAGAGAAAGATTTATTTTTCTGTCTGTTTCTCAAAAGGTAATCTGTCAATTTCCCTTCCGATTCCGGCGGCATTTTATCAACGGCAGCCCAGTATATCTTCTTAATATCCCTTTCTCTAAATATATTACCAAGCCTTGATAGAGCCTTCTCGGTCTTTGCAAAAACTACTATCCCACTGGTGGGGCGGTCCAGACGATGGGGAATTCCAAGATACACATTCCCCTGTTTATTATAGGTTTCTTTCAAATAGAGTTTAACCGCATCGCCAAGCGTAGCATCACCGGTTGAATCCCCCTGTACAATTTCAGAAGGTAACTTATTTACAATAATAAGATGATTATCTTCATAGAGAATCCGATCAGCAATCTGCGGTAATGTATTTTTTCCCATTATTCCTGTTTTATCCTTCGTACTTTAAGTGTCTTAACCTCTTTTGCAGTCAGACGTACTCCCCCAGCCTTAATTCCCTTAACAAGGTAATCATGAAAGTAGAAACTTTCTTCAAGAACCTTGAGGCGCTTCCTAGGTTTATACTCAACAAAAATTTCTGCATCGTCTCTAGTAAACAAGTTAACCATTTTACAGTTCTCGGGAACCAACTCGTACGTCTTATTCATTATGAATTGCGTTATCTGGCATCTTTTTATGTAAAGATCCTTAGTTTTCCTGTCCTGATATATTACCGTTATAATCTGTTTTTCCAGAATATCTTTATCAGTCAAACTGCAAAAACGCATTCCTTTATCTACAAAAAGTTTTTCAGGAGCATCAGTAACAAAATAAGTTCCTGATTTTTTTATAATCAGCAGTCTGTCATAATGCGAGACTTTGCACTGCTCAATACCTGTTTTTAATCCATATCCAATATAGCCAGTTGATAAATCGTACTTGAGAATTAAATCTCTGTTGGCAGCTTCCCGGACATCAACCTTATCAAATGAGATAATTTTTGTTAGCCGGGGATGTATCACACCGGAAGCAGCATTTTTCATCTCATTAATATAATCCAGTGCATACTCAACAATATGTGACAGATGAAAAGCAATTGCTTTCAACCTGTCATTAATCTCACGCACCTCTTCCTGAGCCTTATTGATGTCATAGAGCGAAATTCTTCTGATGGGTATCTTAAGCAGCCGCTCAACATCATCCTCGGCCACTTCCCTTTGAATCTGATCACGAAACGGCTCCATACCCTTTATGACAGCATTTATAACCTTTTCCCGTGTTTTCTGAGTCTCAATCTTCTTATAGACCCGTTCTTCTATAAAAATCCTCTCCAAAGTTCTTGCATGCAGCTTATCCAGGAGCTGAGCCCGTTCAACTTCCAACTCTCTTCGAAGGATATCAATCAGGGATTTTGCATGATAGAGAATTACCTCAGTCACGGTCATCTGAACAGGAAAACCTTCCCGAATAACCAGAAGATTTACGGATACAGATTGTTCACAGTCAGTAAAAGCGTAAAGGGCATCAATAACATCCTGCGTATAGGTATTTCGGGCAAGTGTAATTTCAATATTTACTTTACTTGTGGTAAAATCATTGATATTCGCTATTTTCAGCTTTCCCTTTTTAGCGGCTACTTCTACGGAAGCTATCAGCTTCTCTGTCGTAACTCCATAAGGAAGCTCCTCTACGATAATTCTTTTTGGATCTGTCGTATTTAGTTTAGCCCTAACCAGTACTTTCCCCTGGCCGTCAGCATATTCGGAAACATCAAGGTATCCTCCACCGGGAAAGTCAGGTAAAAGGGTAAAGTCTTCCCCTCTCAACGCAGCCGAAACTGCATCCAGTACTTCAACGAGGTTGTTTGGCAGTACTTTCGTTGCCATCCCGACAGCTATCCCCTCTACCCCCAGAACGAGAAGAACCGGGAGTTTTGCCGGAAATGCGACCGGCTCAGTATTCCTGCCGTCATACGATTCCTGATATTCAGTAAGTTCCGGGTTATGAAGAACCATTTTAGCAAAAGCCAGTGACCGGCACTCGATGTATCGGGCTGCAGAGGCAACATCTCCGGTAAGAAAGTTACCGAAATTCCCCTGACGATCAATAAAAAGATTCATATTAGCAAGGTTAACTAATGCCTCATATATCGACGAATCACCATGCGGGTGATACTTCATACAATGGCCTACAACATTTGCTACTTTATGGAATTTTCCATCATCCATCTCTAACAGGGAGTGAAGGATACGCCGCTGTACCGGTTTTAAGCCATCAGCAATATCAGGAATTGCCCGCTCTTTAATAACATATGAGGCATACTCCAGAAAATTGTTCTGAAAGAGTGTTTTTGCGTAAGCCATTATATAAGGTTCTCCATGATGAACTGTCGGCGAACAGGTGTATTTTTCCCCATATAAAACTCAAGGGTGGTTTTTATATCCTGAATAGCACGGACACTTACTGGTACCAGGCGAATATCCCGCCCAATAAATTGGCCAAACTCTTTAGGTGATATCTCCCCCAACCCCTTAAATCGGGTGATTTCAGGTCCGCGTAATTTTTCTCTGGCGGCATCACGTTCTGCCGCATTATAGCAGTAGATGGTCTCTTTTTTATTACGAACTCTGAATAGTGGAGTTTCAAGAATATATAAGTGTCCGGAAAGAATTGTATCCTCAAAAAAATTCAGGAAAAAAGTAAGCAACAGATTTCTGATGTGAAATCCATCAAAATCGGCATCAGTTGCAATTACAATTCTATCATACCGCAGACCTTCTACACCGTTTTCTATCCCAAGAGCCATCATCAGGTTATACAGCTCTTCGTTTTTATAGATTTCTGTACGCTTTTTGCCATACACATTAAGGACTTTACCACGTAAGCTGAAAATTGCCTGACTGTAGACATCTCTAGCTGAAATCATTGAACCTGATGCAGATTGTCCCTCCGTCAGGAAGATTGTGGTAGGCGCAGTTTTTTTATTGGTATCACCTAAGTGGAATTTACAATCCCTTAAATTCGGTATCTTTAAAGAGATTTTTTTTGCAGCATCCCGGGCACCTTTCTTAACATCATTTAACTCTTTCCGAAGTTTCTCATTACTGATAATTTTATCTGAAAGTTTATCTGCTGATGCGGTATTCTTCATAAGAAAATCAATTATTGCAGCTTTAACTTCCTGAACAATCCAACCTCTTACATCGGTATTTCCCAATTTATTTTTTGTCTGGCTCTCAAAAACAGGGTTCATGAGTTTGATGGCTATTGCACCGGCTATACCGTCACGGGCATCAACACCAGAATAATTTTTCTTGAAATACTCATTTACCCCTTTCAGGATACCCTCTCTAAAAGCACTCAGGTGAGCCCCGCCGGCACTGGTATACTGTCCATTTACATAAGAAAAATAGTTTTCCCCATAGTTATTTGTATGTGTGACGGAAAATTCAAGCTGTTTACCTTTGTAGTGGATAATATCATAGAGCTGATCGGAACCTACCTCTTCGCTCAGCAGGTCAAACAATCCCTTTCTGGAGGAGTAGAGCTTTCCATTGCACTCCAGGCTCAACCCGGAATTTAGATATGCATAGTTCCATATTCTCTGTTCAACAAAATCAGGGTTGAACTCATACTCTCCGAAGATTTGCTCATCCGGAATAAACTCAACCAGGGTTCCATCTGGTTGAGAACTCTTTCCCTTCTTTTGGGAAAGCAGTGTCCCCCGTTCAAATACCGCTTCAGCAAACTTGCCTTCACGATAAGCGACCACCCGAAATCTTGAGGAGAGTGCATTCACTGCCTTTGTACCGACACCATTCAGGCCAACAGAGAATTGAAATATCTCATCATTATACTTTGCCCCGGTATTGATGATGGAGACACAATCAATAATTTTCCCCAACGGTATTCCGCGTCCGAAATCTCTGACTTTCACCAGATTGTCCTTAGTTTCTACAACAATCTGTTTACCATAGCCCATGATGAATTCATCGATACTATTATCAATTACTTCTTTTAGAAGGATATAAATTCCATCATCAACATTTGACCCATCACCAAGCCGCCCGATGTACATTCCTGTTCGTAAACGGATATGATCCAGAGAGCTTAGTGTTTTTATTTTACTTTCATCATACACAACTGCAGATGATTTTTTTTCTTTTCCCATAGTACAACATTATACAACAAATCATGGTTTTTATCAATTTGTCTCCACTACAAGTGGTGCAAATCCGGACTTTTTAATTAATTGTATACTAGGTATAAGGTTAATGTTTGAGTATCAATTTTGATATACATTGCGTCGATTACCCACTTTCACCACACACACAATAAGTTTATCATCTTCGATGGAGTAGAAAATTCGATAGTTTCCTTGGCGCAGACGATACCTATCCTGTCCTGAAAGTTTTTTGGACTGAGGAGGACGCGGATTCTCTGCAAGTGCCTGGATCGCCTCAAGTATTCGCTTAATGTCTTTTTTTGGGATCTTTCTGAAATCCCGTGAAACCGACTGTTTAACGATAATTTTATATGGTTCCATCAAGCTTCATTTCCTTTAAGAAATCTTCAAAATCCAGCGTCGGTTCGTTTTCCCGTTTCTCGAACATAGCGAGATCTGCCGAATCCTCTGCAAGCTCATCCCGTATTGCATCATTAATTAATTCCGACATAGACAGGGAAGTCTCTATCGACTGCAGACGAAGTGCTTTATGCAAAGCAGGATCAAGGTAGACTGTTGTTCGCTTGGTTAATGTCTTCATATTATGCCTCCACGCACAACCGCATTATAACGTTACAACATTACAACATCAAGACCCGGAGCCACATGACAGTGTTTGCACCGGGAAGTGCACTTGTAGGTAACAAGGAATTCTATTCGGTTCCGATCAAATATTTTTCTCACTGTTCCTCATCGAAACAACCGTATTCAACCAGAATGTGTTTTCCGATCTCATAGAGCAGGCTGACAGCTTGGCGTTTAAGTGATAAAGGAACGTCCATTATTCTGGTCACCTTCTCGCCGTGGGAGTGCCACTCACGGCGAAAATTCGGCCAGACGCGGCTACTTGCCGTCGCCAGCATCCGGCTGATTGGACTGTCATTCAGATAGTTCGCGGTATGGAAGCGTTTCTGCGTTCCGGCCTAAAAGGCGTGCAGCCATGTCCACATACGTGAACTCATATTCCACTGCCAGTCATTCCAGCCCGAGATGAACAATATTTCAGGGTCTCCTTCTCGTGCACGAAGCAGCTGTTTTTCAAACAAGCGGCCATCTTCGCGACGAGCGACGGCCTTCGAGCCCTGATGGCGAATGACATCCATATTCAAATCCGTTATGTTTTCGACGTATTTTTGTTTATAGGCTGTCTCCAAATAACCGTCGAAACTAGGATTAACCGGCATCCATTCACGATTCAACGTTTGGGGGTAGTTCTCTATGTACGACCAAACATCGGTCTTGAATGGTTGAACCCGCTGGAACTGAAACAACGGATTTTCTTTAACAATCTTATCAACAACATCGTTTTTTCCATTTTCATAGCATAATATCAGATGCTTTCCGTTGTAGTGGTAGTAGAAATCTTGGTTCGCAATATTGTCCCGAACGTAATCCAGGCCAAACTGATATTGCTAAACAGTGGGGTTGGAGTCCCATTTCTCCAGCCAAATAATGAGTTGAAGCTTACGTGACTCTTTCTCTTGGTTAGCCAGTTCGTTGAGAAGCAAGGGAAGGGTCCTGTCTTTCACGATATCTGTAATGCTCCATTTCTTGAATCCGTATACATCATAGACGATTACATCTACGCCGGCCCGTCTGATCCCCTGCAATTGTTTGCGAATCACCTCCGGGTCGTCACATTTGTAATTCCCGATCAGTGGCCTTTAGCTAAAACCGTGACAATAGACGGCG
>Ga0307989_1001566_pt1 | contig 12034 bp, 6 predicted proteins | sample EllFjometagen185_FD_203164 | JGI IMG/M metagenome (GOLD analysis project Ga0307989, IMG submission 203164) | Marine microbial communities from Ellis Fjord, Antarctic Ocean - #185 | ecosystem: Environmental > Aquatic > Marine > Unclassified | place: Southern Ocean | collected 2014-10-08 | reverse complement strand
AGGAAAGTTTGTTTTTGGTATCAATCTCCATGTACTGATGGGTATTTCCGTGATCATCGTTGTACTGGCTGCCCTGTATTTTGGTTACACCTGGGCTGATATAGAAATCGCCATGTATGATCAAATCAGGCGGTCGTTTGGAGCTATTGTTATCTTTGTACTCATTGGCGCTATTATCGGGTCATTTATCGAAGCCGGAACGGTTCCGGCCCTGATCTATTATGGCCTGGAGATTATTAATCCCAAAATATTTTTACCTGCAGTTCTACTCATCTGCAGTCTGACATCCCTTGCAACAGGTACCTCTTGGGGAACAATCGGAACCGTTGGAATTGCCATGATGGGAATTGGCGCAAGTCTCTCTATCCCCGAACCGATGACAGCAGGTGCTGTTGTAGCAGGGGCCTTCTTTGGTGATAAAATGTCGCCAATATCAGACTCAACTAATTTGGCTCCGGCAATTGTTGAAAGTAATTTGATCGATCATATTAGAGCGATGATGTATGCTGCAGTACCGGCTTACCTTATCAGCTTGGTAATCTATCTTTTTTTAGGTTTCAGTTACGGTGGACAGGGAGCAGACCTGATTCAGGTTGCCCAGGTGCAAAATGCCCTTGCCGAAAGTTTTAATTTAAATATTTTGGTAATTCTTCCGTTAATCATCGTTCTTGGTTTAAGTTTTTTTAGAGTACCTGCTGTTCCGGCGATGACATTCGGTGTATTTTCAGCCACGATCATCTCATTGATATTTCAAAATTCAACGATTCAAAGTGCATTAGGGGCAATCAACTCAGGTTACTCTTCTAAATCCGGAATCCTACTGGTCGACAAATTATTGTCTCGGGGTGGTATTCAGAGCATGATGTGGACACTTTCACTGGTTCTTCTAGCCCTACTACTTGGTGGCGCCCTTGAAAAAACACGTGTGATGGAGGTCATTATCAATCGCATTACCAAGAATGTCAAACGTCCAGGAAGCTTGATGACGGTAACTATTATTTCTACAATCATCACATTAATGGCGACGTCAGTCATTTATTTTGCAATTGTATTAAACGGACGTTTGTTTAAAAAGAGCTTTGAGAAAATGGGTCTTAAGAAACGGATGTTAAGTCGAGCGATTGAAGAGGGCGGAACGATGTTTGACCCGATTATCCCCTGGACCACATCAGGTATATTTGCTTTTGGTGCATTGGGAGTAGGTGCTTGGGAGTATGCCCCTTATTGTTTCAATAACTATCTCACCCCGATTCTTTCGATTGGGATGTGTTATTTGGGTTATTCCGTTCTGAAAAGACCTTCCCAGGAAAGTACGACACAAAATGAGGCCCCTGCTAAAGTCTCTAAAAGTTAGCAAAATCCAGTTAAACTTCCAATGGCCAAAGATCATTCATAGCATCATTGATCAGAGTAATATTGTGTCTGTTTGAAAACGCCGAGAACTTATGATATATAATGTATAAGGTGTAATGTAATTCTATTGTTCGTTTTTCGGTTTCAGGCATATGTGACCCAAGTTTATGTATGAAAGGTCCTTGGCAATCTGTAATCAGGACTATTTCAGTTTTCTTAACTTAAGATTTTATAATGGAGAAATAAGTAATGAAAAGCCCGATCAAATTAACCTTCATGGCATTAATCCTTTCAGTTTCCTTTACCTTTGTTGGTATTGGGCAAACAAAACTCTCGCTTACCACAGGTGAATGGGCACCATTTACCTCAGAAAAACTGGAAGGGCTTGGTTTCATTACCGAAATCGTAACGGCAGTTACAGCTGAAATGGATATAGTGCCGGATTACAAGTTTTATCCCTGGAAACGCGCTGAACTTATGGTTGATACTAGCAAGGCTTGGGCGGCATTTCCATATGCTAAAAATGATGAACGTAGCAAAAAGCATGATTTTTCTGATGCCGTCGCCTCTTCCTCTCTCATCTTTTTTTACTATAAACCTGTTTTGAAACAGTTTGAGTATACCACACTTGAAGCTTTGAAAGATTACACCATTGGCGGCAATCCAGGTTATACCTATGAAAATGCTGTTAAGAAAGCCAATCTAAACGTCCAGTGGGTAACCGGTGAAGAATCAAATTTTAAAAAGCTAGCTAAGGGGAAAGTCCAACTTACAATTCAGAATGAACTTGTCGGATGGACACTCATTAAAAAATTGTTTCCCGATAAGGTCCATGAATTTGCTACCGCTAAAAAACCTTATGAAGAATCTGCCATGTACCTGATGGTGTCCAGAGAATACCCCAACTCAAAGCAAATTCTTAAATCATTTAATGATGGATTAAAGGCAATTAAAACCAAAGGAATTTTCCAAAACATCTATAAAAAATATAATCTCACATTCAGGGAATAATGAAGTGAAAAAGGGTCGGTTTTTATGACGCATGTGTATATTTAGGATCTATCTATAATTTATATTGTCAGCTAATTATAGATAGATTTTAGAACTGCTGTTGGTGTAAAGTCAGGCTAACAGCTCTAAGTATCAGCGATAGAATCAACATAACTTTGGCTGTCATTCAGAGTTAATCAAACCGGTGCCCGGTAAGATATTTGCGATGAACTGAGTACTGTCATCCTGAGGGAACCGAAGGACCTTAAATCCGCACAAAGATTCTTCACTTCGTTCACAGAATGACAAGCCACTGAAAATACATGATTAAGATTCAAGTTTATTAACAGCCTGGGCCGAATCTCTATCTGAGAGCGATAAGATTCTGCCCGTACCTCGTTAGGATGACTATACTAAGCTCGTTACAAACATTTTACCGAGAACTGGTTTACCCGTGAACCACTGGTGCGATAGTCTTCAGGAGATCAATGGGAATATGGCATTGAATCCGGTGACCATTATCTCCTACCTTTTGCCAGGGTGGTGCTTCTTTTTCACAGATCTGGCCATCATCTGGCAGCATTTTTTTCCTGGGACAGCGGGTGTGAAAACTGCAGCCACTTGGTGGATTTAAAGCACTGGGTACGTTTCCGGAAAGCCGTACAAATTTTTGTTTAATCCGCGGATCAGGGATGGGTATGGCTGAAAGTAACGCTTCTGTATAAGGATGGTAAGGTGGTGAATAGATATCTTCAGCGGGTCCGATTTCTCTTATTTGTCCCAGATACATGACAGCGATATGATCAGAAAGATAGCGAACCACGGAAAGGTCATGGGCGATAAAAATAAAAGAAGTGTGAAGTTCTTCCTGAATGTCGATCAACAGATTCATGACTGCGGCTTGTACCGATACATCTAAAGCTGATACCGGTTCATCACAAATAACCAGTTTCGGTTGACTGGCCAGGGCCCGTGCGATTCCAACTCTCTGTTTTTCTCCCCCTGATAATTGTCGGGGAAGTCTATTATAGTAATATCGGCCGAGTTTAACTGCCTGTAGCAATCGTTCCACTTCCGCTTTTATTTCTTTTTTAGGAACGGTCTTAAATAAACGAATCGGACGGGCGATCTGACGTCCCACCGAATAAGATGGGTTGAGTGTTGAATCGGGATTCTGAAAAACCATTTGAATTTCCCGAATCAGGTTAAGGTCTCTGGATTCAACGGTATTGGTAATATCAATGCCAAGAAATTCCGCTCCACCCCCGGTAATTTTTTCAAGGCCGATCAACCCTTTTACAAAGGAACTTTTGCCACATCCGGATTCCCCCACAATCCCTAACGTTCGACCAGCTTCAGCCTTCAGGGAAACATCATCAACCGCTTTGACATAACTGCTTTTTTCCAATCCAAACAGGCTTTTCCATGATCGGCCTTTTTGTTTGTAATAAAGCTTCAATTTATCCACTGACAGTATCGATTTGTTATCATTCGTGACTTCAGGCAAAATTTGACCTTTTTGACTTTCAGTTTTTTCGTTGATATCGCTGCTTAGCGTCGTTTCAGTATGAATACATCGAGCCACATGATGATCTTCACCAATGTCTACCAGTGCCGGCCGTCCTTTTAAGCAATCGGGTGTTACATAATCACAGCGGGGATTATAAATACAGGAATCCCCTTTTCGATCTTCCGGTCTGGGGACACGGCCGCGGATTGACCAAAGTCTGGCATCGGTCTTTCTGTCTCCCAATTTGGGTATTGAACATAGCAGTCCTCGGGTATAAGGATGGGCCGGCTGATCAAAAACATCTGTAATTTTTCCTTTTTCTACCATTTCTCCGGCATACATCACTAGCAACCATTTACATACCCTGGCCACGACTCCTAAATTGTGACTAATGAAAATGATGGCAGTATTAAAGTCTTTTTTAAGATCCTGGACCAAATCAAGCACAGCTGCCTCCACTGTCACATCCAGAGCCGTTGTGGGTTCATCCATAATCAGTAGTGCTGGATTATTAAGTAGGGCCATGGCGATTACAACCCGTTGTTGCTGTCCGCCGGAGATCTGGTGGAGATACCGATTCATAACATCAGCGGCATCAGGCATATAGACTCTTTTAAGCATAGTAATGCAACGTTCCCAAGCCTCTGCTTTGCTCGTATTAGAGTGATAGGTAATGACTTCTGCCATCTGTTCACCCAACCGCATGGATGGGTTTAAAGCCTGCATCGGATCCTGATAAACCACTGATATCTGATTTCCCAAAATTTGACGCTTTTCCTCAGCTGGTTTACCCACCAGTTCTTCACCCAGGAACTTGATGCTACCATTTACAATCTTACCGTTTTGCCCCAAAAAATCCAGAATTCCAAAGGCAATCGTACTTTTTCCGCAGCCTGACTCTCCCACCAGACCAACGGTTTGTTTGGCATAGAGTCCAAAATTAACTTCTCGAACAGCCAGGACATCCCCTTTTCGGGTTTCATAAGCAATGGATAGATCTTTGACTTCCAGTACGGGCACAGTATCAGATTGCATGATTAAGTTATCAATTGGTGTTTAAAAATTATATATTTATAGCGATCGTCACTACTATTGAATAAACTGGCCTATGAGAATGACATCTGCTATTTTAAAAATAGTTAAATTTTATTTTGGTCACTGCTTTAGTCTCAGCTAAAATTGGGGCCCCGGGTTATTTAGGTCCGGATCATGAGTTCATTTTATAAGGTAAAATTCTATTTACTGATAACGCATTGATTCTTCCCGCAGTCCATCTGCTAAAAGGTTTAGCCCGACGACTAATGTCGCAATCGCCAGCGACGGCCAAAGTGCTGCCCAGGGACTACCAGTGAGGATAAATTCACGTCCCTTAGCTACCATACTCCCCCAGTCCGGAGAGGGCGGGCGTAAACCAAGGCCTAAAAACCCCAGAGTTCCCATGGCAAATATTGCATAGCCCACCCGCAACATGGCATCAATAATGATCGGGCCTCGGGCATTGGGTAAAATTTCTACAAACATAATATGCCAGGGACTTTCTCCCCGGGTTTCGGCTGCCCTAACGTATTCCCGGGTTTTGATATCCATGGTTAAACCCCTGACTAACCTTGCAATGCCAGGAGTCCCTGCAATGGTGATGGCAATCACGACATTTACAGCGGAGGCTCCCAGTGCGGCCACAATAATCAAATATAAGAGAATAACAGGAATCGCCATCATGGCATCCAATAAGCGCATGGTTATTTCATCAATCCACCCGCCTCGATACCCTGCTAATAAACCTAAAAAAGATCCGGCTAACAGAGATATAAATACCCCCCAAATAGCTGTGCCCCCTGGTATTAACACATCTTCAGTAACAGGGAGGTAAACCAATACTACTCGCGCACCATAAATAAGTCGTGACCATAAATCCCGGCCCAATTCATCGGTTCCTAAAGGATGTGCCATGGTTGGGCCCTGATTAGGTGCTTTCCAGTCCTGTTCTGTCGGAGAATATGGTGTGAGTAGAGGGGCAAACAGAGCCGCCACAACCCAGAACATCACCAGAAAAAGACCGACAACCGCTATTTTAGATGAAAATAGAAACCGGATGCCCACCAGAAAGGCTGATTTGTTCTCTTCCTGTAAATTTTCTTCTTCAGGAGTGTTTAAAACTATTTCATTAGTATTCGTCATATATCTACTTTTGATAATTGGTTTCAGACGCTAAATTAGAGATCTTAAGCATACCGGATCCTGGGATTTATGAAAGTATAGAGAATATCTGCCAGCAGTTGAGTACCAACAGCAACAAACACCAAGATCATCGCTCCGGCTTCCAGTGCGTTAACATCCTTATATAAGGCAGAATCCAAGAGATATTTCCCGAGACCAGGATAACCGAACACAGCTTCAACAATAACAATTCCGCCGAGCAGCCAGTTAACATGTAACATGATGACAGTAATCGGAGCCATTAAAGCGTTCCGAACCCCATGTCCGAAAACGACTCTCCAATAAGGCAATCCTTTTAAAAAAGCTGTTCTAATATATGGGGTTCTCATGATCTCCACCATACTGGACCGGGTAATTCTTAAAATATAACCCAATTCAACCAGGGTCAAGGTCAGTACTGGTAAAACTAACAACCAGGGTTTTTCCCATGGTGCATGAGTCCCAAATACAGCGGCACCTGGAAATATTTTTAGCCAGACAGAAAATACCAAAATCAGGAAAATACCGGTTACAAATTCAGGAATAACTGTAAAAAGCATACCGAATATAGAGAGAAAACGGTCACTCTTGGATCCCTCTTTTAAGCCTGCAATGATACCTAGAAAAAGTGCCAGGGGCATCACAATGATAAAAGCAATTCCAGTTAATACCATGGAGTTTCTTAAACGTGTAAAAATAGTTGAAGCTACCGGTCGGCCAGTTCGCATACTAATGCCTGGATCTCCCCTTAAAAAACCTTTTTTCAGAGGAATATATTCCACAGGAGCATTGCTGCTCTCTTGCCAGCCAGCGTCGGAGCTGTAAGTCCAAACTTTCTTTTCACTGCCTTTGACCCATTTTACCGCATGGTTTTGAGCATCCAGCCCCCAGAAATAATCAGTACCATTTTTATCTTTGCCCCAACGCTGGTTATCTTTTTCTTCTGTGGTAGATCCATCTGAACCACGAATCAAAACCACAAGATCATCTCCGGCGATCTTCCACTGAAGCAGCCGACCATTTTCATCCTGGGCCCACCATTCCTGAAAACCTTTTTCTGTATAAAATTGTACTAAATTGAACTTTGTTTTTCTTTCTGCCAGCCAATCATTCCCGATCAGCCAGAAACTATATCTTTGCCAGGCTGGTCGATCCAGCCCAGACTGTTTCAAGAAAGAGGCTTCTTGCTCAGGAGTGATAAAAGCCCCCAGGACGTTTTTAGCAACATTGCCGGGTGATGATTCTGTGATCAGAAAAACAGCGATGGAAACGAGAAACATAGTGAGGGTCAATAATAAAAATCGACGGAGTAGAAATTTCGTCATGGTGTGGTCCTTGGCTCAGATGGTTGATAAAAACAGTGTTAACATCTTTTTAATTGGACTTGGTATACGATTTTTAGATATTTGTAATATATCAGTTATTTTATTGTCAACACTTTTATAATCCCTTTAACCAAGCTTAATATTGGAAAAATATACTAGCCCGTTTAATCAGTAAGATCTTTGTTTATAGCATTTTATAACCTTATTTTGTTTTGGGTTGACATAAAGGCATCAACCCAAGGTAATATATCAGCGTATATTTTGTTTATAGTAAAAATTAATTGATGAAACATCTCTGATTCAAGGGGAAAACCATCATAGGATTTTCTTTGTTACATCTTAGGCGTACCACCGTTCCAGATATACATTAAAAGGAGCAAAACTGCGCCTTTATCGGGTCCTGATTTGGCTATGCCGATGGACCATGAATTTCAATTATTGGAAGGAGGAAAAATGCAAAAACTTCACCCGGTCGTAAAAGCATTTAAAAGTGAATTGGATGAGGGTAATATATCTCGACGGGATTTCATCCGACATGCCTCTCTACTAGGTATGTCCGTGGTGGCTGCTACAACCATGGCCGGGCTGCCTTTTGTTAAGACTGCTGAAGCGGCTCAAATTAAAAGGGGTGGCATTTTTAAAGCCGCCAACGCCTGCCAGAAAATTGTCCATCCCAATGCGGTAGCTTGGAATGCGTCTGCTAACGTCGTGCGTCAGGTGGCAGAATTTTTAACCTATACCGATGAGAAGAATATTACTCATCCTTTTTTGTTGGAAAGTTGGACAGCCAGCGACGATTTAAAAACCTGGACCTTAAATGTCAGAAAAGGCGTTAAATTTAATAATGGTGATGAATTCAACGCTGATGACGTTATCTTTACTTTGAATCAATGGCTGAATAAGGATATCGGATCAGCGCTTAAAGGAATCGTGGGTAGTTACCTTGAGCCTTCCGGAATTGAAAAAGTCAACCAGTACCAGGTGAAATTGAACCTTACCAGAGCAGAAATGGCCTTACCAGAGCATTTTTTCCAGTATGCCGCTTTTGTTTTAAATCATAGAACTTTTAAAGGTGATTTTCTTAAAGCTCCTCATGGTACCGGCCCTTTTACTCTTGAATCCTATAAGGAAGGGGAATTTGCTATTTTTAAAGCCAGAAATGATTATTGGCAAAAAGGTGCTGATGGAAAACCTTTGCCATATCTGGACGGAGTTGAGTTTTATGACCTGGGGAACGATATTGCGCCGATTCTTTCTGCTTTGGAGTCAGGTCAGGTACATGCAGTGAATATGGGAGATGGAACTCCGGGCTCAACTGTTTATGAAACATTTAAAGATAAATCCGAATTTTCAGTGAATAAAGTTGATTCTGCTGGTGTCAATGTATTGCGTCTTCGTGTAGATAAAAAACCCTGGGATGACAATCGTGTCCGCATGGCTCTGAAACTGTGTCAACACAGAGAAAAAATTCTGGCTTTGGCATTTTATGGACAAGGATTGGAAGGACAGGATACCCATATTTCTCCCAGTCATCCGGCCTATTATCCACTACCTATCCCACAATATGATCCTAAAAAGGCTAAACGATTATTGGCAGAAGCGGGATTTCCCAATGGTTTGGAATTTGAGCTTAATGTTGCGGCAGATGCCAAAGACGTGGTCAGATGGGCCGAAATTCTAAAACAGGATGCAGCACCGGCCGGTTTCAAAATTAATATCAAAACCATGCCCACCAGCCAATATTGGGAACAGTGGTTGGAAGTGGATGCTGGGGTAACCCAATGGGCTCATCGTCCTTTAGGTACCATGGTGCCAAGCATTGCTTATACTTCGGATGCAAATGGTAAACCTGTCCCCTGGAACGAAACTCGCTGGGTCGACCAGGAATTTGACACTGTTCTGGAAGAAGCCAATCGAACCCTGGATTTGAAAAAACGGCGGAAATTATTCCATAAACTGGAAAAAATCCAAATGGAACGAGGATCTATTGCCTTGGCTTATTGGATCAAACTTTTTTCTGTTACACCTAACAACGTCAATGGGTTTATTACTCATCCCGCAAATTATTTCATTTTGAACCAGGTTTCATTTTCATAATCAGGTGAATTTACCGTCAAACTAAGGGCCAGTTTTTCTGACTGGCCTTTATATTAGAGTACTGTTCATTTTTATTTTTTTTAAGGAGAAGCAGTGGAAGCAAAGAACGGTTTTGATATAGTGGTCGATTTTGTTCGTAACGCCAGCTGGGATAATTTTCCGCCGGAGGTACAGGAAAAAGCAAAAATTTGTCTGCTTGATGGTCTTTGCGCAATAATCACCGGTGGAAATGTACCAATCACCAGGATTACTAATTCATATGCAAAGAAACTATGGACAGGAGCTGACGAAGCAACCATTTTGAAAGATGGTAGTCGTTCCAATGCCATTGGGGCGGCCTTAGTAAATGCCGCAGCAGGCAATGCCCTGGACATCGATGATGGATGTCGTCATGTCCTTGGTCACCCCGGTGCTCAGCTGATTCCAATCGCTATGGCTGTCACAGAACAAAGAAACAAGAGCGGAGTAGATCTACTCACCGCCTTGGTTGTTGGATTTGAAGTCGCTATTCGAATTGGGAATTTATGGCATAAAACCCGGGATGTATATCAAGCTTGTGGATCCTGGGGATCGGTGGCTAATGCCGCAACTTCTGCACGATTAATGGATCTTGATTTTGATAAAACCAAGCAGGCCATGGGGATTGCAGAATACCATGCACCGAATCTGCCGATGATGAATGATATCGACCATCCAACCATGGCCAAGCACGGTATCCCCTGGGGAGCTGTTACTGGTCTTATGGCAGCAGGATTGGCTGAAGAAGGATATACCGGAGTACCATCAATTTTAGGGGACCCTAAACATTTGGATTGGGTCAAAACCATCGGCCAGGATTACCTGTTTGTACCCAGTGTCACTTTTAAGCATTTTGCTTCCTGTTTATGGAGCCACCCGCCCATTATGGCTGCCCGTGATCTGATGAAGGATCATAATATAAAAGCTGAAGATATTGCCAAAATCAAAATCCGCGGTTTTCATCAAATGGTCCGCCTGGGAATTCGGTATCCAAAAACTGAAGAAGAGGCTCAGTTCAGCGTTAGTTGGCCGTTAGCATCCTTCATATTGGAAGGAGAAGTTGGCCCGGATCAGATGTTAGCTCATCGGTTCAAAGATCCGGACCTGATTGCTTTAGTTGAGAAAATGGAAATTGTAGAGGACGAAGCCCTGGAAGCTATTGTTGAACCTGGTAAATGGCCGGGTATCGTTGAAATTACCGTTAACAATGGCGAAACCTTTGTTTCTGATCGGGTGGTTGTTATCAGTGGTTATATTGGTGATGATTTAGGCCCCCATGCCGAACTCTGGCGTTATGAGGAAATTAAAGATAAATTCGCTCGCTATTGTCGAAATATTTATAGTGGAGATCAAATCAAAGAAATCATTAATCGGGTGGATGATTTAGATCAAGCAGCCAGTATCTCCGACTTGATGACCCTGTGTACAACTAAGTAAATAAAGTGTGTGATTGGTACTATCCTTTAATAATAGCAAATTTTAATAAGTGTTTTTCGGATTCTGAGAGGAGTAGTTATGAACAATTTCGGTAAAATTTATGATATTGACCTGACCCAGGGAATAATCACCAGTCGTGATTTCACTGAAGCCATGGCAAAAGAACATTTAGGCGGTTTCGGTTTTAATGTCGCAACACTGTATAAAGAAATAGCTGCCGGAACCGATCCACTGGGACCAGATAATGTTATTGTCTTAAGTCCGGGCTTGTTGACCGGAACAGCTGTCCCTTGCTCCTCACGATTGCACATCTGTTCCCGTTCTCCCCAATCCGGCCTGATGGGAAGTTCTAATGTCGGGGGTTATTTTGGTGCCAGAGTTTATGCGCTGAATATTCGATCCATTATTATTCGTGGAGAGTCTCCAAAACCTGTTACGCTGCACTTTTCAGAAAAGGGGCCCCAACTGCTGGATGCCCAAAAGATATGGGGTAAGGATTCCAGAGAAAGTGACGAATTTCTGAGAGAGGAGATCGGGGATCCCAGATTAGAAACCCTGGTTATTGGTCCGGCAGGAGAAAACCTGCTCCCCTGTGCCTGCATTATGGCAGGCTGGGATCATGCCGCCGGCCGAAACGGAATGGGGGCGGTGATGGGCGCCAAAAAACTAAAAGCCGTAACCATTGAGACGGTTAAACGCAAAGAAGTGTTAACACCAGAAAAAAAAGAGCTGGTGAAAGCATATATTAAAGAAATTAAAGAACGCATTCCTGAACGCTACCGGGATTTTTCTCAGCTAGGCGGCGCCGGCGACATCTTAGAACTCAACGAAATGGGCTTGATGGGCACCCGTAATTATCGCGAAATGCAAATTGACAATGTTGAGAAAATTGATGGCCGGCATTTAAAATCCTATGTCAAAAAGAAAACCAGTTGCCACAAATGTCCGGTGCATTGTAAGGCAGAAATAAAAATTTCTGCCGGACGTCATTCAGGGTTTCAAGGGGGACGCCCTGAATACGAATCCATTATTGATTTAGGACCCTTATGTGGGCTGACTGATCCGGACGAACTGCTCTATCTCTCAAATCTATGCAATATCCTGGGAA
>Ga0307989_1001564_pt1 | contig 12038 bp, 12 predicted proteins | sample EllFjometagen185_FD_203164 | JGI IMG/M metagenome (GOLD analysis project Ga0307989, IMG submission 203164) | Marine microbial communities from Ellis Fjord, Antarctic Ocean - #185 | ecosystem: Environmental > Aquatic > Marine > Unclassified | place: Southern Ocean | collected 2014-10-08 | reverse complement strand
TTTGTTCTGTGGTGGAAACATTTGCTTTATGATACTTTCTCTAAACTCTTTATTATATTTTGTCATCAGGTTCTCCTTATCACTATTACTATATTATAGTAACTTTTTTCACCTGTGGATAGGCTACACTAATTTGGACAGATTTTTTAAGGTCATATACAATAACTAAGAATAAATGAGGAGAATATTATGACCGAAACAAAAAATCGAAAACCACGCAGGAGTTTTACAGATGAATTTAAAAATCAGATTGTTCAACTTCAAGCAAATGGAAAACGGAAATGTGACATTACCAGGGAATACCACCTGGCACCATCGTTGCTGGACAGATGGATCAATCAGGCAAATAATTCTGGTTCATTCAAGGAAAAAGATAACAGAACACCAGAGGAACAGGAACTGATAGAACTAAGGAAACGCAACATGCAGCTTGAAATGGAAAATGACATTTTAAAGCAAGCGGCGCTGATATTAGGACAAAAGTAATTGTCATTAGGAATAACTCGCACAAATACTCAATATCAGCAATGTGTCTTGTCCTTAAGATTTCAAGAAGCACCTATTACTATGAGGTCAGAGAGAAAAAAACTGACAATGAACTGACCGAAACGATTATTGATATCTTTAAAAACAGCAGGAATAACTATGGAGCACGAAAAATTAGAGTAGAACTTAAGAAAAAGAACATGCAGGTTTCAAGAAGGCGTATAAGCCGTATTATGAAGCAGGAAGGCCTGATTTCCAGTTATACAGTGGCTAACTTTAACCCACAGCCAACACCTTGTAATGAGGATAATACCGCCAACCTACTGGAACAGCAGTTCAATGACAAGAAGCATCTAGAGGTCGTTGTAAGCGACTTGACATATGTCAGAGTCGGAAGCAAGTGGCAATATGTATGTATCCTGGTTGATCTGTTCAATAGAGAAATCATTGGCTACAGCGCAGGAAAGAAAAAGGATTCAAAACTAGTGGAAAAAGCATTTGCAACAATTAGAGCAAACCTTAAAAACATACAGGTTTTTCATACAGACAGAGGTAGTGAATTCAAAAACGGCCTGATTGACGAAACTCTTAAAACTTTTGGAATAGACCGCTCATTGAGCATGAAAGGCTGTCCGTATGATAATGCGGTTGCAGAGGCATCATTTAAGATAATTAAAACGGAATTTGTAAAAGGAAAAACATTCAGGGATTTGGAAGAACTACAATATGAGCTAGCCGATTATGTGAATTGGTTCAATAACTACAGAATTCATTCATCACTGGGTTATCTGACACCAAAGGAGTACAGGATTGTTACCCTTAAGAAAAATGTCTGAAAAAGGGTTGCCAATCCACCTGACAACTATCCTAACATAGGGGGATAACTAGTTTCCACATCATCAGCTGTGCAATCACCGTTTCTATATCTAAGCAACGCAGATTCCAAATCAGCCCGTCTGTATATATAGTTTCTACAGTATGACTTATATAATTCATCCCTGTCTCCATATATGGTAAGAATTCCATATCCAAGAGATTCCCATGAAAATCCTGCTTCAAGCATATCATCATCGGATATCACATCTTTCTTGTTCTTATATAATTGCATAAACTTATTAATTAGTTCCTGGTAGTGAATATTTATATCATCAACTTCATCCCAGTCAAATATATAATTTCCCGTTTCAGTTATTATATATACACGTCCATCTTCTATGTATTTAAACTCCCTGCTTTTTATATCCTTTATTTGATTATAAAGCTCTTGATTATCAATTCCCATAAGGGTTTCTCCGTCAAGTTCTTCATATATACTCTCAAATAACAACTCGTCCGTTTCATATGCTACTCTCATTGTTGCTTCAAGTTTCTTTATTTCATCCAAGGTATCTTTGTAGTCAGTTTTAAAAACCTGCAGTTCTTCTACCTCAGTTGCTTTATTATCCAAATTTATCTGTAAACTTGATATATCTTCGTTTAGATTGCCAACCTGTCTCTTAAGTTCATTAATAAGCTGAACTCTATTCTCATATTTTGTTTGAAGATTTTCAAAATCTTCTGCACTAACCATGTCAACCGCTGCCTTTGTATTAATGGGTTGTTCAAGTTCAGGTGCCGGCGTAATTTCAGTTTGTTTACAAGCCGTCAAGACTATTAGCAAACATATTATCAGTATGTACTTTTTCATGTATAATCCTTTCAGACGCTTCAATTACTGCACCTAATTAAGCCATATCTCCTATAAACTTTCAATTGAATGCTAACAAATATATTAAAGGTGAGGCAATACCAATGTTATTCAAAACTTTATTTCATAGCTGAGATTAACCACCGAACCCAGTATACCCAATCTTCCATTCGCCGTTTTCCTGATATATTTCAAAAATATATGTTTCCCAAAAGCCATCCTCTACAGCACCGACAGCCCGTATCATTTTATATTCATTATATTGCTCTTCCGTACCGAAGGTTCTGTACTGAACTACATTATAATAATAGGGATTTTCGTATTGGCTTTTGAATCCGACTTCTGTTTCTGTTATTTTGATTGGATATATTATTGGATACAGCCACTTCATTAACTCTTGAGGTGTTTCATTTACCCTGTCTTCATTGAATTTGGAAAACCAGCTATTTAGTAATTCCATATGTTCCTGTGTATATAAATGTATTTCACCTTCATATACCGGTATGTAACCAACATTGTTGATATACTCAAATATAGTCTTTAAGTCCTCTTTAAACTTCAACCTTGAAAAATCCATCCCTTTTACTTCATCACGTAGTTTTTCTAAGTCATCCTCATAGGATTTATTCTGTTCATCAATCGTACTCTGCAAATTTGGTATTGTCTTATTTTCATATTCACCAATACTTTGCTCCAGTTTTAAAACATCCAGTTTTTCTAATGCAACATTACCTTCAAGCTCTTCAATAGTTTTATTAAGTAATTCTATTTCCAGTTCATGTTCTGTTTTAACTGAAGAACAACCTGCAGCAAGTAATACTATTACCAGAATTATTAGTATAATTTTACATGATTTCATAATATTCCTCCTATTATAAATCTAATATTATTATACGCTTATTGACAATAAAAAAACCACCTAATTGGTTTGTTTACAAAATATTTACATTTAAATTTTTAATACCAGGGTGAGTGTGAATTTTTAGAAGTTTAGCTAAAATAAAATGGAGATACAGATATTTTGACGAACCACTGTGACATCAATTTTGCTATAAACAACTATCAAAATCCTATTCCATATTTTTTAGCTTCATCATACATAGCTGCAACATTTTCAGCAGGTACTTCGGGTAAAAGATAATCATGTGAAGCAGCCACAATATATTTCCCATATCTACCTAATATATCAATAATTCGTCGTGTTTCCGACCGCACTTTTTCGGTTGAACAATTTAATAAAATATTATTTTCATCAATTCCCCCAAAAAAAACAGCATCAGCTCCAAATTCTGATATAAGATCCTCAGGATCCATGTTTTCTGCATTTATTTGTATTGGATTTATAGCATCAACCCCTATTTCCAAGAGATCAGGTATTATGGATCTTATACTCCCGCATGAATGGGTTGCAGTCACACAACCATATGATTTAGCCTGCTCAATTAACTTTTTCAAATATGGCTTATAAAACTGTCTCCACATATCAGGTGGCATTAAAAGTTGTCTTTGTGAACCAAAATCATTACCAATAAAATACATGTCTATAATATCGGCATGCTTTTCAAACATTAACCGATCAAGTTGAAAATAGAATTCAAAACATTTCTCTATAACTGCTTTTGCAAAAGAAGGATTTATATACATATCCATGAAGAATTTTTCCATCCCGACAAGTTCTATAGAGTCATGAAAAAACGGTGCCCAGGTAGCACCAATCAGACAATGGTTTTTTGCCCATTCTTGCTGCTCAAGAGAAATCCTTACATCAAAATCATCAGGATTTGGAAAATTGTATTTTTCAACTTGCTTAATAGAATCAAAATTCGCCATAGGGTGACTTACTGACATACCATAATAGTATCCTTTTCGTTTAACCCCCCAAATTGTATCAACTGATCCGTCTTCATATGATTTTAATGGCTCACCAATATACTTTGGACGGATTGTTTTATAATCTATATCAACTATATTATATAGTACGTCTTCTTCATTTTTTGCGCCAACTGCTTTAATTAAATTATTGGTAAATTCGGAATCCGCTCCATACCACATTGGAAAACGATCCATTGATTGCCCTTTAAATGGTGCTAGCCCACGCTCTTTATTATTCATTTCTCCTCCATTTTGATAAATGAAATGTTATGGCTATTAATCTTGATGAAATACTTCTGCCATATCAGCCCACCACTCATTTTGGTTGGCAAAATCAACAGGTTTTTGACATGGTTCACATTCGGCCCACCATTTTTGAGTCATTGGATCAGCTGCCATTTTAGCCATATCTGAATCATAATCGCTTCCATGATACTCAAAGTATGCAAAAAGATACCCACCGCGCATAAAAATGGAATAATTCTTTATGTTACACTCTGCTATCATTTTTTCTACATCCGGCCATATATCAGCATGTAATTTTTTATAATATTCCACTTTATCCGGATTAACTTTTATAACTTGGCCCATACGTTTCATTTTATCGCCTCACATATACTTTACTATCAAAGAACTATCACTGGTTTCTTATTTACTGATAATCTAAAGTTCTTGTTTTTTTCTACCTCTTTCTCTTAAGACCATTTTTATACTAATAATAACCGCAAGTGCTCCTGTAGCCGATGTATATAAAGTTTTAAATAATATGTAACCCCAGTTTGAAAATCCAGTAGGAGCTATTAAATATACTAAACCAAACAACAATCCTCCAAAGATAACTGAACACATTAGCATAATAAGTAGTGCTCGCAGTGCTGAATTCATTGCCTTCTTTGGTTTTTCAGTTAAGTCTGATTGTAAGGCTACTTTTCCATTTACAATATCTTTACGAGTACCACTTGTAACCAGCCAACTTGTTAAGAATGCGATGATTGCAACGGTAATCAGGATATCAATCCCGGCATCAAAAGCAGGAATAGTTGTTGCCAATCTATATGAGAAAAAAGCAATCAATCCATTAGCAACACCGTTTATCAAGGCTGATACTATAGAGTTTGTACGGATATACTCTTTAATTGGTGTACCTGTGGGTTGCTTAATCGAATATTCACACAACTGCTGTTTAGTATTATCTAATTGTACGGTAAGCACAGTTACATCAGTATCCGGTGCATTTTTGGGAATAACTATTTCAATTTCATTATCACTTTGATTAAAATCAAGTGCTTTTCCATCAGCCAATATAACTTCTATTGCTTTTGCCGGGAAGTTCTCTACAATAAGCTTTTCATTATTCGGCCAGTTTATAACATGCAGGAATACCTTGTCCTCTTTGTGTGTAGCAGTACCCCATTTTGCATTATTAAGTGGTGTGTATAAAGTACCATAAACTGATTTGGAATTAGTCTGCATCCATTTTCCGATATATTTTAAACGTTCAATTGCTTCAGACGGAAAAACACCAAGATTTGTTGGACCTACATTAAGTAAATAGTTTCCCCCATGTCCTACCACTTTTGATAAATTACTTACTAGTGTTCCTGGAGATTTCCACTCACTTTCGTTTGGATTATATGCCCAAGTTTGTCCAATGGTCATGCAAGTTTCCCATGGTTGAAAACGCGATGGTGCTGGATAATTTTCTTGTGCCAATGGTGCTAGATCAAGTGTGCCCTCTGCATATCTATGTATTTGTTTTCGCACCCAACTGCGTATACCGGGAATCTTAAATAACGTTAAAACTGTTCGAAAGAATTTTTCGCTTTCAATGCCATCTCCTGAAGGTGGTTTCCCTGACCTAACTGGTATCCCTACATCAGGAATAAACTGTTCCGGTGTTACATAGTCATAGTCATCACCAAGACGGTCGTTAATAAGTGTATTTGGACTTAAATCATGAATAAGTTTATGAAAACGTTGTGTGTCATATTTAGCATGATTACATAATCCATCAAACCATATAATACTGACATCTCCATAATCTGTTAGTAATTTGCGAAGATGACTTTCCATATAATTGAGGTAATCACCCCATTCTTTTCTTTTGGGTTCACCTAACCAATTATTAGTTGATGGCTTTGATGTATCTCTATAACCGGGATGGTGCATATCAGGAGGTGAGTAATAAAAACCCAGTCGCATATCAGCACGTTTGCAAGCTTGTGCAAGCTCGAGGCAAATATCACGACCAAAGGTTGTATTTGTAATTTTATAATCTGTTCCCGGAGCGTCGAACATACAAAAACCATCGTGATGCTTAGACGTAATTACAATATATTTCATTCCTGCATCCTGAGCTATCTTTACCCATTCATCTGCATTAAAGTCCTTTGGATTAAATTGTTCCGGAAGTTTAACATAGTCTTCTTCTGCTACATTAGACGGTGTATCGAACATTGCTTCAGATAAGCGAGGTGCCATAATTGGCCATGAAGCTTCTGATCCGGCGACTGTGTAAGCACCCCAATGGATAAAAAGACCAAATTTAGCATCAAGATACCATTGCATACGAGCATTACTATTCAGAGTTTTCTCTTTGTTTAACATATTATTGTCTCCTATATAGCGCTTAAAAGAAATTTTACAACCTACTATATCGTACCATTTTAGTAATTACTTGTCTAAAAATACTTGTTAAACATTACGCCTCAATTAATAAGCAAGTCTTTAATTCTCAGTATAATTACATCTATGCAATACATAATAAGCTGTTTATTAAAAACATATAAAAAGAATTGACTATTGATCATAGGAATGATAGTTTAGTTCTTCATAAAAGGAGCATTATATGAGCAAAAAACACTTACAACCCTCAGTTAATAAAAAAGATACAGAAATTCAAAATTGGGTTCTCATTTGTTATGGAAACATATTAAGAAGTCAGGTTCTTGAGCAGTATTTAAGACACTATGCAAACCTTTGGGACATACAAGTAAATTTTTATTCTGCAGGGATTGCCAAGTGGGATGAATTCCCAAACACTAAAGAATTACTTGGGAAAGTCCTCCAAGAATTAGATAAAAGAGATATTTCATGTTCTTTACAACGTAACGCATGGAGCAAAGAAGTTGAAAATAATATAATTGCTGCTGATATAGTACTGTGTGCAGATACGACTGTTAAGAAAAAAGTTCTGAAAAGAATGAATAATAGAATAGATAATGAAAAGGTTTCCACTTTTTATAATAAAATTTCTGAAGGCGAAATTGATTTTGAGGACACCTATGATTATGAAAAGAATAGACAAGATCCTATTCGATTTCAACACGCTTTTGACGAGATTGATAGAATTGCAGAAAAACTTCTTGTGAAGTTTAAATAATTCTAGGAATTTTATAAGCGAATTTTAATATTACTTTCCCTGTGTTTTTACATTATGGACTATTTAATTAATATACTGCTACTAATGATTCACTGTTATTGCAAGATTGCCCTTTTTCTTACCCGCCTCAACATACTCATGGGCTTCAACAATATTCTCTAAATATAATACTTTATCTATCACAGGTTTTATTTTCCCGTTTTCTAACAAGTCACTTAAATAGTCTAGATCCGCTTGGCTCTCTTCATCGATTTTTACTATTATTCTTTTATTACCATCTTTTCCTAGAGATTTCCTAAACATCATTTGTGAAACTTTGGGGTTAGCATGCATGTATACACCATTAGTTTTAAGTAGTTCTAATCCATCTTTTAGAGGAGTTTTACCTACAACATCCAAAATCCCATCATACCTTTCGTCGCTGTTAAAATAGTCTTGCTTTGTATAATCAATGAAATTATCTGCTCCTGCTTCCTTTATCGCATCAAATTTCTCTTTCGTGTCTACACCTGTGACCTCAGCACCTAAAAGTTTTAAAAGCTGAATTCCCATAGTTCCAATGCTACCACCTGCTCCGATAACTAAAACTCTGCTTCCCCTTTTAAGTCCGGATTGTTTTGTAAAGAAACGGGATTCTAAACCCCCTAGTGGAACACATGCCGCTTGTTCAAAGCTTATATTTTTAGGTTTAATTGCAACAGTACTATTTTCCTTCAAAGTCATATACTGAGCATAAGCTCCCATAGTAATCCCTGTTTGTCCAAATACCTCATCTCCCTTTTTAAATCGGGTAACATCAACTCCTGTTTCTGCAATAATTCCAGCAAACTCCTGACCGAGTGTGCCTCCTCTTGGTTTCATAAATCCTATGGCAAATCTAATCGGTATTCTAAAAATTAAAGGCAAAGAAAGACTTCTCATTTCACAGTCTCCCAATGTTACTGAGGTTGCCATGATTTTTATTAATACTTCATTCTTCTTTGGTGTGGGTTTTTCGGCTTCACCAATTTTCAAAACTTCTGGAGCTCCGTATTTAGTCCATAAAATTTTAACCATTTCTTTCTCCCTTTACTTTGCTCTTTTGGAATTGATTCAATAAAATCAGCGACAAGGTTTGGATTTTATTTATTCCATAAATGCTTCTCATTATACTTACCCTTTATGATGGTTTATTACTACTGCGATATTTCCCTTTTTATGCCCACTCTCAGCATGTCTGTGAGCTTTAGCTATATCTTCCATTTCATATACTGTGTCAATTACAGGTCTTATTTTATTCTTCTCAATTAGTTCTTTAATAAAATCCAAATTTTCCGGATAAATTTTGGGGGTTTTATCATGTACGGATATATATTTTCCGCTCTTTTTCAAAATGTTCTTGCATGCTTTTTTTGAGGATTTATTAACCGCGTCAAAAACCAAATCATATCGATCATCGGTCAAAGTAAAATCCTGCAACTTATAATCAACAACACTATCTGCTCCCAATGATTTAACCATATCAACATTGGTTGTGCTACAAACTGCCGTTACTGTTGCACCATAGAATTTTGCCAGTTGTATTACATATGTTCCCACACTGCCGGATGCTCCATATATTAGTATTTTTTGTCCTTTCTCAACCTTCACTTTATCACGCATGAATGAAAGTGCAGTAAGAGAACTGGTTGGAACTACCGCTGCTTCTTCAAAGCTTAGGTTGTTAGGCATTAAAGTAACAAATGAATTTTCCTTCAAGCATTTATATTCAGCATATCCACCAAACTTAAAGCCAAGAAAAGAAATAATCTTATCTCCCTTAGCAAACTTTACAACTTTACTCCCAACTTCTTCAACAATCCCCGCAATTTCAAAACCAAGTGTTTTAATTCTTTTTGGCTTAAAAAGTCCATTTACAAGACGTGCTAAAGGAGGTGACGGCTTTCTCATTCTCCAGTCCCCTGCTGATACAGATGTTGCCATAACTCTTACCAGAATCTCATCGTCCTTTTGAGTTGGTTTTTTAATATCCTTTATATAAAGAACTTCCGGTGGACCATATTTATCAAATACTATAGCTTTCATTTGAATCTCCTATATTATGATTTTCTTAAATAATTATTAATTCTCAAAATACTAAAAACCCTTATATGTGTGTTTTTATTTAAATAGAAATACAACTCTTTTCAGGATAAATTATAACACAATCATAACTCCTGGAAGTCCCTGGGAAAATGGATTTGTTGAATCATTTAACGTAAGGATGAGAGCAGAATTTTTATATTAATGATAAAATCAATTTATAATACTGATATGGCTTACAATAATGTATAATTGCAGATAATATAAAACTACCAAATAAGTAATTAAATACTAATTTGTGATACCGAAAATATTAATATGGGAGTCATTCAATGAAAAAAGCAGAGTACAAATCACACATGAACCTTATGGAAACTGAAATTGCTATTAAGCAAACTAAGGACTTTTTTGAAAAAGCACTTGCGAAGAATCTTAATCTGATTAGAGTGTCAGCTCCGCTATTTGTTATTCCAAATACCGGCCTCAATGATAATCTTAACGGTTATGAACGACCTGTTAGTTTCGATATTAAACAACTTGCTGAGCATGCAGAAATAGTTCATTCATTGGCGAAATGGAAAAGACACGCTTTATATAGATACGGTATAACATATGATAATGGTATTTACACTGACATGAACGCAATAAGACGCGATGAAGATATGGATACCCTGCATTCAATATATGTGGATCAATGGGATTGGGAAAAAGTAATTAATGAATCTGATCGTAGTGAGGATTACCTTAAAACTATCGTAATAAAAATATATAAAGCTCTTAGAGACACTGAAATATATTTAGCCGGCTTATATCCATTTCTCAACATAAACCTGCCTGAAGAAATTACATTTATCACAACCCAGCAGCTAGAAGACATGTACCCTACTTCTACACCTTTTGAAAGGGAAAATCTTATTACTAAAAGGCATGGCGCAGTTTTTATTATGAAAATTGGCGGAGCATTATTATCAGGCGATATACATGATGGCAGAGCTCCTGACTATGATGACTGGGAACTAAACGGTGATATCGTTGTTTATAACAACATCTTAGATAGAAGTTTTGAACTTTCATCAATGGGAATCAGAGTTGATGAAGAGTCATTAAAAACTCAGCTAGAAATATCTGGGAATACAGATAGAGAAGCTCTTCTCTATCATCAAATGATACTTAATAAACAACTGCCTTATTCAATAGGCGGTGGGATTGGTCAATCAAGAATGTGTATGCTATTTCTTGAAAAGGCACATATAGGAGAAGTACAGGCCAGCGTATGGCCAGAATACATGATTAAGGAATGTGCTGAGGAAGGTATAGAGCTTTTATAAAACCTTGAAAAGCATCTTTCTATGATTTAACCAATAACATTTTTATTGCATTTATATAGTTAATATTTCTGATAATATGTTTTGTTTTTTTACTATTAATAGCCTAACTCATCAAACACTTCATTCAATAAATCAGGGCGGTCTGTGATAATGCCATCTGCGCCCATAAGAATTAGTTCTCTCATGGTTTCTTTATCATCAATAGTCCAATAATGAACTGCTATATTACGTCTGTGGGCATCATTTATTATAGCTTTTGTTGCCAGATTAACTCCTGAATTTGAAAGTGGCAACTGCATTGCCTCATATTTAATATCAAAAACCAGATTATCCATTTGAGCCAAGTGATAATATATATACTTTTTTGTTTCTTCCCGAGCAGAGGATGTTAAAACTGAGTTGTTAGTAATTTCTCTAAAGTGATTTATAGTATCATCATCGAAGCTGGGAACAAGAATATTATCAAACAAATCATAAACCTTAATTAATTCATATAAAATTCGTGCAGCTTTTTCACCTGTTTCACCACTATTTTTTATCTCAACATTGTAAAGAAGATCCGGGTACTTTGCGAAAACATCTGATAATTTTGTTACTGATACAATTGTATCTGAATAAGGATTATTACCATCTAGGTCTTTGAAGCCATCTCCAAAGTTATAAGCTTTTAACTCATCGAATGTATAATCACGGATTTCTCCTATTCCATCCGTCATATTGTCAATAGTTTTATCATGATGAGTTATCAGAATATCATCTTTGGTAAGACAAACATCTATTTCTAGCATATCTATTCCAATAGCTACAGATCCATCAAAAGCTACCATAGTGTTTTCCGGGAATAGCTCTTTTGCTCCTCCGTGAGCAATTATAAGAGGTCGGCTATTTTTACTTATAGCAAACGGGTTGATTTCAATAACATCTTTTACAGGGATTAACTGTACAATCCCTATTACTAATATAATTCCCAAAACTATACTTCCTATTATTATAAAAACTTTTCTCACCGAAACACCTCTCACATTTAACTTAAATCAATTATACACAATTTCACTCAAACATTAACTTTGATTTCAGATAATAGTAAAATAGGTTAATCGAGTAGGAGGCAGCCGATTAATTCGACTGCCGACCTCTCCCACCACCGTGCGTACCGTTCGGTACACGGCGGTTCATTAAGTTCCAACTTTAACAACTTTGTAATAACTACTGAAATCTTTGT
>Ga0307989_1001563_pt1 | contig 12040 bp, 10 predicted proteins | sample EllFjometagen185_FD_203164 | JGI IMG/M metagenome (GOLD analysis project Ga0307989, IMG submission 203164) | Marine microbial communities from Ellis Fjord, Antarctic Ocean - #185 | ecosystem: Environmental > Aquatic > Marine > Unclassified | place: Southern Ocean | collected 2014-10-08 | reverse complement strand
TGGCTCCACCGCAAATTGATCGAAAGCATCTACCGGTTCGTTACCGAAAAGGGGATGCTTCAAAACGAGCTAAGAAAGATACTGAATGGACGATGAATGAGTTGTTCGATCAAATCAATCACATGCCAGAAACAGCGGAGGAGTATCATGATATTGTGGATGAGTTTCATGGACGGATCGTGACGATCTTGTCATGCATCTGCTTTGCAGTGTTTGCTTTGCCAATGGGGATTTATGACCCGAGAAGCCCCAAAACAGGAAATATTATTTATATGGTGATTGTTATTATCGTTTATTATCTGTTATTTACACAGGCTCGATCCATGTTACTGCAGGGCAAAGCACACCCAGTTACTTTATATCTGCCACTTTTGATTGCACTCGGTCTGGGGGCGTTCAATTATTTAAAGATTAATTATAATTTTACTTCCTTCCGGGAATACCTGAAACATCGTCGTAAACCTTCCTGATAGTCTAAGTAGAAATGAGCAGGCGAAGTCGAGGTTTAATCTTTTTTTATGTGGCCAGATTTTTGATAAAGTTAAGGTACTCCGGAGAGCGTGATAAGTAAAAAGCCAGTGCTTTTGTAAAATCTTTGCCCAAGATACCGTCGATCATCTGGCTGATTTCTCGATTACGCACCTCGTTTTTGGGTTGTTCTCGCGGTTGACACGGATAGTTTGAAACTTCAGTGGCCTGAATTTCAGGAAACATCACCTCTAGACGTGCATAAACATCAATCAAGTCCGCTAGTTTATACCGATAATCTCGAAATCGAAGGCGGATGTTATCAATACGATCTCCTAAGCCTTCAATAAATCCGGCCACTAGATCTGAAGCCGATTTTGATACAATCGCGGCCCATTTTTGCAGGATAAGATCAGCTCCTGAAATCCCAATAACCCCCATTATCATGCCCAAAGATGCATTGAAGAGCACAGCCACCGGAATTGAAAGTATTGAACGGAAGAAATTGCCCAGGATTACCGTACGCGGTAATCCGCGAATCGCATTGTGACTGGAGAGGTAGATACCGTTCGCTAATGCCATCACGCTGAAAAGAATAATCGGGTGAGTGGTTGTTGTGATATTTAACCAATTATCCAGGATAATCGTTTTAATGAGAAAATCGAGTAAAGGCACTGAAAAACCAGTATACATCAGCGAGTCTGTTAAACGATCCCAACTGACATAATTATTCCAATGCAGCAGGGGGGAACGGCGTAGTCCACCACCACCCAACACCGACTGCCAAATATTGCGCAAGCCGGTAATAGCAAACCAGATAAAAGCCCCACCATATGCCAGCAACCACCAATCTTTTGTCAGGGCAAAAGTAGCAAATGCTGGAATAAAGCCGATCAGAACTTTCAAGTAGTTTTTCAGACGGGAATTCAGGTAGTGTAGGTCAAAATATTTTTTAGTTTTCCGGGGTGTTGGTATCGAAGCTTCGAGTTGGTTTGTTTCCCCCTGCTGAATACCACCCAGAGTGACGATGTTACCCTGGGCCTGTATCCGAATAGACGTATCCTGAACTTTCCAGCCTAACACCTGTTTATGTCCAAACCCTTTTAAAATATCCAGATTTTTCCCAAAACGGGGAAAAAAATTTACCCAAAACCTGTTATTTCGTTTTGGTATGAATGTTAATTGTCGAAACGCGGCCATATTAACCGGAATGATTTCACGTGTTGGACCTGTTCGCCTTTTGATATGACGTTGAGCCCGCAGGGGTAATGTTTCAATCAATGCTAGGCCCATTCCGTGAACTTTGGGGGATCGCCCTGTCGAATCGCTGCCGATACGAGCTTTCAGTGAGCGATTTTTATATATTGAGACGAATCGTTCTATATCATATAAAATGGCATTCAGTTTCTGTGTACGATCCTGGTGATCGGAATGCCCTGAATCCGGGAGTTTATCGATGATCGTACGAATACCCGCTTTAGTATGATAACATTCTTTTTATTTATGGTTGCTTGAAGTTCGCTGATGCTGGCCAGATGTTCTGTCAAACCGGCGGCATAGTCTTTGAGATTGAATATTTCAAGCCGTGTAATCGCCCCTTTGCAGTCATAAATTATCTCTAATACGTCCGCAACATCCAAATGGGTAAGATTCAAGGTGATTCTGTATCCAGTGCGTAAAGAATTCAATTGATTTATGAGTTCAGGCGGGCTCAATTGCAGAAACTCAGGAACCTGGTCCAGATTAACGACTTTTTCCGAATCGATTAGATTCGGATTTTGCTCTGATTTAAGGTGGTGTTCGACCAATGGTTCGATGTCGATGTGGTTAAGCGTTTCACAAAGTGTTGCCGCTGCCTCGTTGTTCGGGGTAATTTCATTTGGTTGTGCTGCTTTTTGCTTTTGATAGTTCTTAATACGGGTCAAAATGTGCTGGTGTACAAATTTGGAAAGGTGCAATTTGGATTTTTGCCCAATGCCGACGAACTTTAGGAATGCTTTTTCGTCCAATGGCGGTAATTCGATTCCACAGGTCTCTCCGATTTTTTTTAGATGGATTCGATTGAATTCAGCAAAAAGTTCCATGATATGGGCCTGCTGAAAATCAGAAACCTGTCGACCCTTTTCCATGATTTTTTTTACCGGTTCTTCATCCAGAAAACAGATAAATTCATGCGCACTGGAGAAGTTCCGCGGAACCCAGATTAACTGTACATATTTGTCACGAAAGCGGGCAGGAAATTCAATACCGATTCGAATATCGATCCCCATGATTTCTGCAGCCGTCAGCAGTTCAGTTGCAAAACTCGGAGCAATATAGTTGTAATGAATGACGCGCAGGCGCCTGATCCCCTTTATCCAGGCATCCATTATCAGATGAGTGGAAGACTTACGGCCTTTTGTATTAGCGTCGTGAACATGATCATCAAAAGCAATCTGGTTCCATTCTTCCGGCATTTCTAGCAGATGATAATACTTAAGTTGTCGACGTACGATATGAGGCTTACCGGTTGCCGTTATCCGGAAGTCATGGGCCAGTTCCAGTTGACGACGAACATTTCCCTGAGATCTGACCAGTTCTTTCATCATCTCTAACAAAACCCTGGCGGTATTTTTGGGCATAACGCCCGGAGCTGTATCGATTATTTCATGATGTAGTGCGCGCAAGGCTCTGATGCGCCGATCAGCAACTTCTCCCTCGAGAGAACTGACCAATGAAGCAACTGCAAACGCAATTCGCAATCCTTTAGATTCGGCCAGCTCCTTGATGCCATTGGGATGAAACAGGGGATTGAACGCCTGGCGGGCATGTCCTCGGGTCTGGTCCTGTTTCAGGACATCGTTAACAATACGCAGAAGTTCATAATCTCGCTTGTCAAAAAAAAATCTGGAAACCTGATCGTCCATCTATTTCCTGAGCATAAAATTGTCTTATGTATTCGCAGCTTATCTGTTGCCGGAAAAGACGATTATCGATCAAGCTATTTTGAACGATCTGAAGATAGGAATAAAAACGCTGGTTGATTGGAGTGAGATCTGTATTCATGTATCATGAAGAAGAATTTTATTGATCTGTGAGTGTATCCTGCCAGACTGAGTGTAAAACTCCATTTAACATCTTTGTCGCTTTGTTATCTACATGGTTGCGGCAGATTTCTATTGCTTCATTTAAAACGACTTTGCCATCTGTGTTGGGGAAAAACATTAATTCACAGATACTGGTTCGCATCAGCGCATTTAATGTATCTGCTAATCTGTACTGGCTCCAGTTGACCAGATATTGTTGAATTTTTGCATCAATCTCTTCTATCCTTTGCCATGTTAGTGTAACGAGTTCCTGGCAAAATCCCTGGTATTCTTTAGATAGTGGATATTCTTTGAAGAGAATAGATTCTCCGGAATCCAGTATCCCTATTTTCTCCCGGGAATATATTATTTGAAAAGCCAAAATTCTGGCGTTACGGCGTGTGGATGAAGGCATGAATGTTATCTCAATGAAAATTTATCAACCAGTTCATTCATCAACCTGATATAGGCTGTTGCGCCAATTGAATTGAGTTTATATGTAATGACGGATTTCCCCAATGCACTGGCTTCAAGAATGGCATCGTTTCTCGGGATAATCGTTTCAAATACAGAATCTGTTAAAACCCGATAGACCTGCTGGGCAACTTTACGATGAACCTCAACATTACGATCATACATCGTCAGCAGAATACCAGCGATTTTGAGCTCTCTGTCAGTAAAGCTGTTTTGTAATTCATTAAACGCCATTAAAAACCGTTTTAATGATTTAATTGCCAAACTTTCGCATTGAATGGGAAGGATAAGCAGATCTGAACAACAAATTGCGTTAATCGCCATGTTGTTTGTTGATGAGGGTGCATCCACTATTATAAAATCGTAAGCATCGGCATCATCTTTAAGTCGATTTAATAAAAAACCGGGATCGTTACTGGCGTTTAGAATTTCTTTTTCCAGATCAAGGGTATCCGTATTGGAAAAAATGAAGCTCATATTGTCCAATTCTGTACTCTGTACCAATTCTTTAATGGGTGTACCTGTATCAAGAAATAGCTCTTTGATACCAACAGCTGGTTTTGAGTTAACTCCCATCGAAAAACGAACTGAGCTTTGTGGGTCTAGATCTATCAGCAGAACAGAATATCCTCCAAACGCAAACGCTGTCGCCAGGTTTATTGCACTTGTCGTTTTCCCAACACCGCCTTTCTGACTTACAAATGATATGATATTTGACATGTATAATCCTTCATATTCATCCATGGACGAATAAACTATCAAAGATAAGAGTCTTCAAAAAGCGCACAACTACAGCGAACTCTTTTAAACCGGGTTTTAGTAATCACTTTTAAAGTAACCTAAATGTTATATCCACACGAGAAAAAAGTAAAGAACCCGTTTGTTTTTATTGCATAAAAATTTTGTTTGTTCCTGACGATCCCTGATCTCTGTATTAGACTTGTATCGTATTTTTTTGATTATATAGCTTTATTTATTATTCTGCATTGAAAAATGACTTATTCAGTTAATTGTAATCTTGACTAAATCAGGTTCTGCAAATCAATTGTTGGCTTCTTTGTCATCTTGAATTCATAAGCCCACTTTTGGCTCAAGAAAAAAAAGAATTTACCGATACAGCTTATAAGAGTCTTTTTTAAATTTGTCAGTATCAAAATCTATGGGATGAGTTTTAATTCCATAAATTATAGAGGGGGACCCGATGAGATTCGATTCAGGGCAAAAAAGAATAAAAAAGTATATAATAAAAAATAGAGGCAAATTTTTTCATTCTGCTCCCACCAGAGAAGAAGTAGAAAAAGCAATGACGGATTATTTGGAAAAAGGAGGTGTGATTAAGCGAATAGAACCTGATTGGATTGAAGACGGGGAAATATCCATCTATTAATCCTGCACGGTGAGAACTTCAATTTATGGAAATTTATTCATCCCGGTTTTGCCAGGATTGACTTTCATTTTCGCCGGTCCAACCATACTCTTCCATGATTGTGTCCAATTGATAAGAGTATCTTACGGCCAGATCAACCACAATATCCCGACTTGTTCCTTTGAGCTGATTGGTTTCACCTATCATCAATTTTGTGTATTCATAGGCCTCCTTGACCAGTTTTCTATAGCTGGATCGTTCAAATAACCCATTTGACGCCTTTATCATCCAGATAATTTTCAAATACGCATCCACCTCACATTGCTCATTGATGATGGTGCCTTTTAAGTGTAGGCCAATTGTCTCTTTGCAATACTTGTATAGATGATTTGAGGCATTTCTAGCCCTGTTTTTGTCTCCGCTTGCCATGGCCAATTCGAATTGTGTCATTCTGACAATCGTATAAACCATTTTTTTTCGCAGCATTATACTTCGACTTTCATCCGGAATGATTTCAAGCAGACTTTCCAGAACAGTTTGGAGTAATGGGATTTTTGCCATTAGAAAAAGCAGGGTCATCAAAACAAAGATAATTTTACCGGAACTGCGATCTTCGTTGATTACCTTTGATAGTTCTCCCTTATGGACAGCATGCGCGGCTTTTTTGATTTCCATTGGCATAAAGCTGTCTGAAAGATAGGTAGTGCCATTGAGTCTTCGACTTAATTTTGTGATCGCTCCCAGTTTGTCATTTATTTTAAGAAGTTCCAAAATTTCCATCTGTTTCAGGCGAATCTTATTTGCCAGGGTCGACATCTCACTATTCTTTCTTTGAGCAATACCGTCGTACTCAAAGGTCAACCGCCTCTTATAAACCATTAAATATTCTACATAAATTTTAACAAACCAGTTGATATTAAAAACACTGATCCCCCCTTGATAAAAAGCCCTGACCATTTCTTCAATTGCTCTTTGTAATTGAACAAGCTGGTTCTGGTTAACCCGGTTTTGCATGATGATACTGATCTGTTTTTTATCCGCAATACGGGGAATATCCTGAAAAGTATATATGGCATTGATAATATGCAGATCTGGAACATTTGGGTATGCTTTTATGTCAGACCGGACTTTTTGTCTTGAGTGTGTATCAATTTTTCCTTGATCCGTTAAGGTATTGAGATCAATTCTAAGTCGGTTCAAGTCTGGATATTTGTTTTTTTTGAAAAACTTTTTCTTTTCGGCTGTAGTTATTTTTTTACCCATAGCTAGAGGTATGTCCGGAGCTTCCTTTAAAAGAAGTTGAATCCTTTGGATCGTTTCAGTGGATGAACCAGGTCCCTTTTTGTCTTTTCTGGATTTTATTCCCAGTTTTGATGACAGAGACTTATTTTTCGATCTATTTTTTGATGGTTCATTTTGCATATCTTTCTTTTACTTCACTTTTTAATGGACAAATAGCTACAAACTAATAAAAATAACACCTTATTGGTGTATTGATCCAGAGTTGATCATATACTAACCGTTTTTTTAAAAAAAATGAACAAAAACAGACTGATTTTTCACATTTTTTCTTATTAGTGTCTGAAGCTAATCGATGAATGGCAGTATTGATGATGCTTGTTTTGGATTTTTTATCTTAAACCCATGGAATTTTCATCTAAAAACAAATATTCTGATAAGACATCAAAGCGTATATAAAATATCAATATGATATAGTCAGGAGAAACCATTGAAAAAAGAATCTCAGGAAATGGAAGAGTGGGAAAGATACTATATCGAAAATAAAGATAAAACGATTGAAGAACTCCAAGAAGATCAAATCAAATCCCTTGAGAATACGTTGCGAATGCTTAAATCTCATTTTCCACCGATTTTTATACCCGTGGTCAAAAAAGCTGAGGGAGAAGACCTTGAGAAGTCTGAGCTTGCTCAGATAAGGGCTTCTAAAGATTCCAGGGAACTTTCGGCAAGAATCAGAGGGCTCCGCAAAGTTTTTAAAACCAATTACTATGATGCGCTGGATAAAGTCATCGGAAAAGATGTTCTGGTCAGAAAAGAGAATTATGTTGGCAAGGCCGAACCCGTTCATACCCGTGATACTTCCACTTCAGAGGAACCTGTCCAATCAATCGATGGAGCCGGTCAAACCCGCAAGCTTCCCAAGGGATTTGCCAAATGGGATCTTAAACAGATTAAGCTGCACGAAAGCCAGGTTGATAATGAAGAACCTAAATGGTCTGACTATTGGACGTCAAGAGGCGAAACCGCTGTCGGAGAAGTATTGTTTAATGAATCAAAAATTGTGTACTATTTTCGGCCCTACGATACAGAAAATTTTTCCACATTTCCCTTGACCAGCGATAAGGGGAGAAAACTCACGCGGGAAGCAAGAAATTATTATTATCGAAGTTCGCCAAATCCACCTGCCTGATTTATGTTGTCTTTAAAATCGCTATTAATCAAATTCCTATCTCAGATTGAATGGAGTTAATATTTTTAATTGAATGTTCAGTGCCAGATGCCAATAGAAAGTATCCTTTTATCCATTAATGTCCGGTGGTGGAATGCAGAAGCTGCCTATGCCATAAATCTGGCCAGGGCGTTGATCAATGATAAAAAAAAAGTTCAGGTTATTGTTAACAGGAACTCACCCGCCCATCAAAAAGCCATTCAGTACAATATTCCGGTGATTACAGATATATCGTTGGATTCTGTATCGCCGATGATGCAATTGAAAAACTTAAGGAAAGTACTTTCCTTGATTGATCGAGAAAATATTCAAGTGATCAATTCTTTTAAATCGAATGGTTCTTTCATATTCAGTATTGCCAAAAAACTTCGTCCTCACATTTGTTACTTTAAAACCAGAGGCGAAGCCAGACCTCCCCGGAAGAACTGGATCAATAACTATCTTTACGGTCCCAAAGCTTGTGACGGACTGATCGCAGTGGGTAGGCAGGTAAAGAAGTGGTTGACTCAGCTATCCCTTGAGGGACAAAAAATCAGAATTATTCACTACGGTGATTCAGCAGCACTTTCTGAATTACCGGTGGATAAAGACCAGATTAAACAAAAGTTTAATTTACCATTGGATTCAAAGATACTTGCCCTGATTGGACGAAACCAGCGTGTGAAGGGACATATGATTTTGCTGGAAGCGTTTAAAAAACTCAGGCATCCCTCTTCTCATCTGGTTTTTCTGATAAAAGATCTTAACGAATTCCCAGAGGAACTGGCTGAAATTAAAATGTATATTAAAAATAACTATCTTGATGCCAAGGTCACCATTTTGGGATTTCAGGAAGATATTGGCAGCTTAATGTCCTGCATTGATGTGGGCGTCATTCCTTCTCTTTCCAGTGAAGTCAATTGTCGGGTTGCGGTTGAATTTTTTTCCGGTTCAATTCCAGTAGTTGCTTTTCCGACCGGCACTTTGCCGGATATCATTCATCATCAGATAAATGGTTGTCTGTGTGAGCAGAAAACGGCAACAGATCTCGTCGAAAAACTGGATTGGCTTTTGGAAGATGAATCTCGAAGAATTGAGAATGGATTGGCGGCATTTCGAAGTTATCAGGAAGAATACACGCTGGAAAAATTCGCCAAAAAAACCGAGGAATTTTATAATTTGTCGAATTGATTTGATTTTTATCGAAAAAGGCATAAATGGTGAATTTCTTTCTCCAGAGGAAAAAAAAACTGATCAAAGAGGATGAATGAAAAGAATAGTATTCAGGTGGAGTCTGGTTTTGGTTCTGCTAGTTTCGGTTATTTCTGCCCAAAACAATCTTTATGCACAGGATGAAGGCGATCCCGCTTTAAAAAAACTGGCGATTTTTACAATCGGTGGAGGAGCAGGGGGGGGAATATTGGGGGTTGCATATTGGATGCTTGATCCACTTGCACCGGACAGTGATATCAGAACAAATGCCATTAATGGAATGGGATTAGGCATATTGGCCGGATTTGTTTTTGGGGCCATGCAGTTAAACAAACAGGCAATACTGCCCTATGTTGAACCGGATGCGATGATGATGGATGATGAGTACGGCTATGCACCTAAATATCCGGTTTATGAATATGGAATGGCCTATCGAAGCCGAAAAAGAAAAGATCAGAGTATCTCATTGGTTCAATTTCAGCTTCGTTTTTGAAAAGTTTGATTGGCTTATAGTGTTTCTACCTATTTGACCTTCCCCTTTTTAATCACTTTTGTATTAACACTGTTTCCGTTAATCAGCAGCTTTTTCCCTGCAATCTGCAATGTATTATCCTGCACAGCCAGCTTGCAGCCTAAAAACTGATCAATATTGATCTCAGTAGCAGGTTGATGGTTTTCTTCGCCTTCCAGAATTACTTCTGCTCCGACAGGTTCGTTTTCTGCTTCTAATACTTCCAGTTTCTTCTTGGTTTCAGCTGCCAGCAACATACCTTGTGAAGTAACCCCTCTCAGTTCAGCGGGAGCTAAATTAGCCGCAATCAGCACTTTTTTCCCAATGAGCTGTTCTGGTTCGTAATATTTGACCAGTCCTGAAACGATGGTTCGGGGTTCTGCCTCACCACAATCAATCTTTTCAACATATAAGAGGTCAGCAGAAGGATGTTTTTCAATACTTTTTATTTCTCCGACCTTGATCTGGACATCTTTCCAGAAATCCAATGGGTCCGGTTCTTCCGTTTCAGTTCCTGAAAATCGTGCCTTATATTTATCGATATCCTTTTTTTGCAGCTTTTTATATAGAATTTCCGGCTTTTCCAGCACAGTCCCCATCATTAATTCCCACTTTCCTAATGATGTAAAGTTATCTGCTTCGCAATGAAATAATGATAATATTTTTTTAGACGTATCCGGCATGTAGGGTTCAAGCATGATCCCCAAATCGCGAACGGCATAAATTAAAGCGGTCAGACTCGCTCTGGCAATTTCCGGATTGGTTTTGATAGTTGCCCAAGGTTCCTGTTCCTGAAAAAACTTATTCGCTGCTTTACCTAAAGCCAGGATATTTTTTATTCCCTCCCGGATTTGGACATTTTCCAGATTTTCAGTAATTTCCTGTTCACTTTTTCGGGTGTTTTCGAGGAACTGTTTTTGTTCGTCTGTGAAATCAACTGGTGTTATTGTTCCTTCAAAATATTTATGAAAAAACACCAAAACCCGGTTTAACAGATTACCGATGTTATCAATAAAACTACTGTTGATATCTTCAAAAAAAGTATCCCAGGAAAAATTGGTATCCGATTTTTCAGGACGGTTATAAAGAAGGTAAAAACGCCATAAATCCACATGAATATCACTATCGATAATATCGGTTCCAAAGACACCAATTTGTCTGGATTTCGAAAATTTATCTCCTTCATAATTCAGATATTCTGTGCTGTTAATATGGTGCAGCAGTGTCCAGTTTTTCTCTGTTCCCAAAAGGGAAGCTGGGAAAATAACCGTATGAAACGGAATATTGTCTTTGGCCATAAACTGATAAAGCTGAGTTTCTTCGGGATTTTGCCACCACTCTTTCCAGGTATCGGGAAGTAATTTTTTGGTCGTGGAGATATAGCCAATCGGGGCATCAAACCATACATAAAATACTTTATTCTCATAGCCAGGACGTGGAACATCTATTCCCCATTCAAGATCTCTGGTAATGGGACGAGCCAGCAATCCTCTTTCCAGCCAGCCTTTTGTGGTCGTAATGGCATTGTTTACCCATTTACCCTTTTTCATTGATTGCTCATGGAACTTTACCAACCGGGGTTCTAATTCGGGTAGTTTAATATACAGGTGCTTTGTTAGACGTGTTTTAGGTGTATTCCCACAAATCTGACATTGTGGATCCAGCAATTCAGTGGGTTGAAGCAATTTTCCACATTTATCACATTGATCACCCCTGGCTTCTTCAAAACCGCAGAACGGGCATTTCCCGACAACATAGCGGTCTGCCAGAAACATTTTGTCATGTTCACAATAGGTTTGCTCCGATTCCTGCTCTTCAATCATTCCATTTTTTTCCAGATCCTTATAGATCATTTTTGTAATTTCAGTATGTTCTGGATCAGAGGTACGGCCGAATATGTCAAAGGAAATATTAAATGCTTCATAAACCTGTTTATGGAGTGCGTGGTATTTATCGCAGATTTCCTTGGGAGTTATGCCCTCTTCCCTGGCTTTATTCTCTGTCGCTGTCCCATATTCATCTGTGGCACATATATAAAGCGTTTCATAGCCAATGGACCGGCAAAATCTTGCGTAAACATCTGCAGATAAAACGCAGCCGATGATGTTTCCCAGGTGAGGAACATTATTGACATAAGGCAGAGCAGATGTGATCAGTTTTTTAATCGTCATAATTGGATTGGGAATGATTTTTTGAATTGACTGAATCTCAAATAGATATTGAGTGTGGGGTCAGACTCATCGACCAGGTGATAGTTTTATTGTTATTAAGTTTGTCCTTAATATTACAAAAGAGGCAACGCAATTGCCATGATAGATATCATTCTATTAAAACAGCGGAAAACAGGAGATCGGTTTTGCTATATTTATTCAGTAATGTCCGGTTAGGTTTTTGCAGAGCATTCACTGAAATGGAATCCCTGAATCTTAGCATAAGAATTAAAAGAGTTTCTATGTTCGCTTCGCGAAAAAACGCCAAACTCGTTCGTACCGAAC
>Ga0307989_1001562_pt1 | contig 12041 bp, 9 predicted proteins | sample EllFjometagen185_FD_203164 | JGI IMG/M metagenome (GOLD analysis project Ga0307989, IMG submission 203164) | Marine microbial communities from Ellis Fjord, Antarctic Ocean - #185 | ecosystem: Environmental > Aquatic > Marine > Unclassified | place: Southern Ocean | collected 2014-10-08 | reverse complement strand
GATAGGGTTAATTTGCACTTGATGTTTTTGTGTAATGATAAATGTCATAACCATACAAGTTGTAATACGGAGTTCAAAATAAGCTGGTAGATGGTAAGGAGTAGTTCCATCATGCTACCAAGGCTGTAATCTAATACCCCTGTATTATTCAAATTATTCAATGGTCCCATAATCACATAACTTGAACAATTTGATCCATTGCACTAGTTTCTAATAAGTGAAATAAAGCAAAAATAAATGAATATTTTTCGATATAAGAAAACCATAATCAAAATAATTGCTAATTTATTAAGACGCAATTACATTGTAGCAAAAATTGTGAGATTTTTTTTAGTTCTTTGTCTTTTCTCGATTTTTCTCAGCTTCAATACAAATATTTTAAGATCATTTTTTCAAATAGATTTATATGCGAGAATCTTCCCAGAATTGAAATATGCTGATTTAAAATTTAAATATTTTGTTGATGTCGGATTATTTTGTATCTGTTTCTTGATGTATACAATTGTCTTATATCAAGATTATAGAATGCACTATCATTCAAAAAAAAGAAAAATACTGCATTCCATACTACATTTATTCAGGGTCACATCAATCATTTTTTTATTTTTTGTTTATATTAAAGTAAAGTAACCCTGTCTGGTCTATGTTACGCTGCGTTAATTAAAGAAAGTAGAAATGTTAAGAAATTTCACAACATTATTTATTTTTCTTATTATCACAACAATGTGCTCATATTATTGACTCTTACTTTGAAAATGATGACAGTTAGCGACATCAAGCAAAGTATTATATTGCATCTTACCGTATTATTAGTATTATGAAGTCGGAAGTTATTTAATGACTTATATCATGAGTCTTTTGTTCCAAACCGAAAATCCCTTCCAAAATAGCCATATTTTGATCATGTTGGTTAGTTTGCTGGATTGCTTGGCTAGATTGGCATCTCCTATCAATCCATTGGGTTCATTCGAAGCATTGCGATGTAAAACTGTAATCTATTGGTTTGATCTTATAGAATCTCAAAAAAACATTTATTTAGTGGTTTAGATAATATTTATAATGCTTGAAAAAAGATAAATACTAATGAATTTTTATTGGAAAAGGATGATAGGAGACCATCAATGAAAGGAATGGCTCAAAAAAGAAAATTACTATTATCTGACTCACTTAGAAAAGAAAGAGATCAAAAATGTATTTTGAATTTGATTGATCCACTTAGTGTTTCCGAACTCCTCACGCACATACCCCCTTAATGATTATTCCGGTGATGGTCTCAGCTTTTTTACCAAGGAAATGTTCACCTTTGGTGATTCTTTAATCATTTCAGTCAAAGACCCCTTGGAAATAGAACCTTCCTATTTAGATTTTGAATTCAAAATCGTTAGAGTAGGCAATAGGAGTCAGAAATTGATAATTAGATGCCAAGTTTTTAATGAATTTGATCAAGAACTATGGGAGACATTTATCTAAGCGTTTAATCGAAAATATCCACTTCCATATTGTTTAGTGATATTGATGTGGTAAGTATAAGCTACTGCGAACTGACACAAAACATAATTCAATTGAATAAATCTCATGTCCCTTTGTAAAGAACTACCTGATGGTTGGTGGATGTTGATTCAATCAATTACCAGATCAGATCGATTTCACTATCAAACTCATGAATGTATTCTAATTTATCTTCACCATATGAGGCGCGCAGTGATTTTTTTTGGTAATCCACGATAAATGTTGCGTGTTTTCCATATATACGGTTAAAGATAGCAACATTTTCATCACTATTTTCATCGAGCATTTTAATTTGTGACAAGTCGTGATCGTACTCCGTTGTGAAGCTTTTGCCACATTGATCATTCGGACAGCAGAAATTGACGCGGGCGCCTTCTTTAAGTGTAATTTGCTCATCAAAGAGCGCACCAAAATGACCAGGTGTTGATGGAAGGTAAAAAAGGAAGGAGCAATCAAAAAAGTCAGAACTAAGAATCCCTTTGAGTTTAAAAGCAGAACCTGACAAAACAGTTAGATCTTCGTTACAATATGGACAGTAAAATCTTCTCATCGCTATCTCCAATAATAATCTTGTAATGATTTTTGTTTATCGTCATTTATAATAGTTATTAATAAATTCACTCTAACTGTTGATCCCGATTCCCAGCAAAATATTTACAAGGAACTTGCCCAAAATCGTAGGTCGGATCAAGCCTCCCCGATAATTTTCAACCAGAGAACTAATTAATCTTCATCTATCAAATCCTCATCAAAACTTTTATTATATTGTTCCATGGCTGCCTGGCTCATCCCCATACTTGAAAAACCACCGTCATGAAATAGATTTTGCATCGTCACTTTACGGGTTAAGTCTGAGAAAAGAGTAATACAATAATTGGCACATTCTTCAGCGGTAGCGTTGCCGAGCGGGGACATCCGATCGGTAAAATCAATTAAGCCATCGATACCTTTTACCCCACTTCCGGCAGTTGTTTTAGTTGGTGATTGAGAGATAGTATTGATTCTAATCTTTTTATCCCGCCCATAAATATAACCAAAGCTTCTGGCAATTGATTCTAAGATGGCTTTAGCGTCAGCCATATCATTATAGCGATATAGTGTTTTTTGGGCAGCTACATAGGATAACGCCACAACGGACCCCCACTTTTTGATGGCATCTCTTTGTTTGGCAACTTTAAGTAATTTATGAAATGACAAGGCCGATATATCAAGTGTTTTTTGAAAAAAATCATAGTTGACGTCATCATAGGCTAATCCTTTTCGAACATTGAAAGACATCCCGATTGAATGGAGAACAAAATCAATCTGTCCATCAAATATCTCCATGGTTCTATCGATAAGTTTTTCCAGATGGTCCACTCTTGTGGCGTCGACAGGAATTACTTCGGCGTTACATTTTTCGGCCAGCTCATTAATGGTTCCAAAGCGAATTGCCGCCGGTGCATTGGTCAGTGTAAATTGGGCACCTTCTTCAAATGCTTTTTCAGCAACCTGCCAGGCGATCGATTTTTCGTTTAAAGCACCAAATATGATTCCTTTTTTACCGGATAATAAATTATAAGCCATGATTTTTACTCGAAGAAGAAGTTTAAATTATTTATATGTTTATTCATATAAATGTCGGATTTTAAAATCTATTTTTTTCGATACTTATCCCATTGTCGTTAATATATTATGGTTGTTTAATAATTCTTTTCTGTAAATTACTTTTTAAAAAAGCCGGATGTCTGACAAAAGTTTTAGTCAGGAATCGTTTGAGAAAGATCATATTCGAATCTCTATTTTATAGATAACCTTTGAATCTTAATGAAAATTATACTATTTAGATAGCAAGACACTCATTTAACATTTAAATTACCGATCACCTAATTTAATTCAGAGATAATTCATGGACAATTCGATCAATAATTATTGGGAAATCAGGCTGAAAGCGTTAAAAGAATCGTTAAATAAGAACAATTTTGATGTCTGGATTGCGGAGAATAAAGCTGAAGCTTCACGGATGGTTTTTAATGAAGTGTTGGCGTCTTTACCCATTCAGACAATTTCATGGGGAGGATCGATGACTTTTAAGTCAATCGGTTTATACGAAGCGCTGATTAACCAAAATAAATACGTGGTGTTGGATACATTTGAAAAAGGGATCACCAAAGAAGATATGTTGGAAAGAAGAAGAAATGCACTATTGGTTGACCTTTTTGTAACTGGTTGTAATGCGATTACAGAATCCGGACAATTAGTTAATTTAGATATGATAGGGAATCGAACCGGTGCTATCAATTTTGGCCCCAAATATGTCTTGATGTTAGTCGGCCGTAATAAAATCGTTTCTGATATTCCTGATGCAATGATAAGAATTAAGGATTATACTGCACCAACAAATGCCATGCGTCTTGATAAGAAATCACCTTGTACCACAACTTCGTATTGTCAGGAGTGTCAAAGCCCTGATCGAATCTGTAACGTATGGTCGATTACTGAAAAATCTTTTCCCAAGAGACGGATCAAGATAATTCTGATCAATGAAGATTTAGGATTATAATCATTTATCGGTACCATATTAATTAATAGACAAGGATTGAGATGAAGATTAAAACTAAAATGATTATTTCAAATATGGGTATTGGGCTGATTCCAATGCTTATTATAGGTTTGGTTGCGATCTGGATGATTTTTAATGCATTGGAAGAACAGGCTTATCAGCAACTTGAAGGACGGCGTGAAATCAAAAAGTACCAGCTGGTTGATTATTTAAATAAAATGTTCAATCAACTTGAAATATTGATTGATAATGAGGAGATGCAGAGTACTTACCGTGATTTTGAAATAGAAGGTGTTGAAGATTGGAGCCAGATAAAAACCAATGATGATTTTTTGATGTTTCAGGATATGAGGCAGAAAAACCTGATAAAGTGGCTGGAAGGGAATTTATGGGATGACATATTGTTTATCGAAAGTTCGGGAAGGATCAATTATAATTTAATCCAGGGAGAGGCGTTAGGAAAAAAAATTCCCACCGAAGAAAATAAGGCGGATAATATTATTTCCAATACTAATCTGGCTAAAGCGTTTAATGAATTAAGATCAAAGATTGCAGACAACGAAAATGGTTTTATGGATTTCAATTTTGTGGTGTCAGACCTTGATATCTACCCACCCTTTAAAAAATCAGATGTCCCCCTTAAACCCGTTATGTTTTTTTTAGCGAATATTAAGAGTTCGGAACCAAGTACTTTTAATGGGTACATAGGGTTTATGATTAGTTTTAATGAAATTAATACGATTATCTCCCAACGCGATGGCATGGGAGATACCGGAGAAGCATTTCTAATCGGGGCCGATCAATTAATGAGAACTGATTCCTTTAGAAATCCGGAAAAATTTTCAGCCGTTAATTCAATCCAAAATCAAATTAAAATTGAAACTGAGTCGGCTATGAAAGCACTGGCTGGAATTTCCGGCAATCAGTCAGCGAATAATTATGATGGGAATGATGTTTTATCTTCCTATACGTCAGTTACTTTTAAAGGGCTGAACTGGGCCTTAATAGTCGAAAAAGAGAAGTCAGAATCATTCGCCACTATTAATCAGATTCAACTGATTTTAATGGTATTGGGGGTTATTTGCGCATTGGTTGTCGTTATTATTTCAATAATTGTTTCTCATTCTATCACCAAGCCTTTAGGTGGCGAACCAGATGATATGGCAGCAGTTACAGACAAAATATCTGTTGGTGATTTACAGATTGATTTTCCCGATGAAAAAAAGATTTCAGGTCTTTATGCAAACATGAAGGTGATGGTTCAGGGTTTACAAACCAGAATATCATCCATTGAAAAAATTGCCACCGGCGATCTAAAAACAGAAGTATCTTTGACTTCGGATCGTGATGTTTTTGGAAAAGCATTGCAAACCATGACAAAAGATTTAACAGTTATGATTAGAATCATATCTGAAGAGGCAAAAAACTTATATGATTTTTCAAATGCTTTATCTGATATATCTGTGCAAATGGCAGATGAAAGCGGTAGTATGAATAATCAATCTGGAGTTATCGCTTCAGCTGTTGAAGAGATGTCTGCGAATATCACATCAGTAGCGGATGCTGTAAAGATGGTTGATTCGGATATCGATCAACTGGTTGAAACTTCTGTTTTAATGACAAACGGGATGGATGATGCAACTAATGAAGTGAAAGATATGTCTACATCCATTGAAGAAGTTTCACAAAAAGCAACAGATGCACTAACAATTTCTAATGAGGCTCAGACCAAATCTGCTGAAGTGACAAAAACCATGGATATTCTTGATAATGCGGTCGGTGAAATTGGGGAAGTAACTGCAATCATCAAGGAAATTGCACAGCAAACAAATTTACTGGCATTGAATGCTAATATTGAAGCAGCCTCTGCCGGAGAATCGGGTAAAGGGTTTGCAGTTGTTGCCCAGGAAATTAAAGAATTAGCGAAACAGAGTGCCAGGTCCGCCAGTGAAATTTCTGAAAAAATACTGGGTATTCAGGAACATACTAAAGAGGCCGTGGATTCTATCTCGCAGGTTGTTAAAACGATTTCACTGGTAAATGAGTCCTCCGGTGTGATCAGTGAGCTAACAAAGACCCAGGCCAATTCAGCGCATCAGATACTGGATAGTATTCAAAATGCAGCCGGATCACTTCAGAATGCGTCTGTTATCATCGGGCAGGTTAAAAGCGCTTCTGGGAATATTACTGGTAATTCTCAGGAACTTACTTTAGGAATTCGTGAAATATCCAATACTATTATGGAAATTCATAAATCTTCCAGCCGTACAAAAGATGGTAGTAATGTTGTAAAAGAAAAAACACAAAGACTTGTTGAAATGTCTACTGGTTTGAATGAAGTCGCTGGAAAATTCAAAGTTTGAGTTAAAAATAAAATCATCCCCTTAAAGGGAACCGTTTAATCTTGTAATGGAGTAATGAGTGGCTTTAGTCGATACGTTTAACCGCCAGATCAGTTATCTTAGAATATCTGTTACTGATCGTTGTAATTTACGCTGTGAATATTGTATGCCAAAGGATGGCGTCGAATTGATGCAGCACGAAGATGTATTATCATTTGAAGAAATTGTTCAGTTTACAAAAGTTGCCGTCTCTATGGGGGTTCGAAAAATCAGATTAACCGGTGGAGAACCTCTGGTCAGAAAACATATCGTTCAATTGGTCTCATTGTTGGCTAAAATTGAAGGTGTTGAAGATTTTGGAATGACAACCAATGGCATTCTTCTAACAAAATACGCCAAACCCCTAAAAGAAGCCGGTTTACATCGTGTGAATATCAGTCTGGATTCCATGAATCCTGAGGTATATCATAAAATTACACGGTGTGGAAATATTAATGATGTGCTTAGTGGTATAGAAGCAGCTAAAGCCGCCGGTTTTAAAAATATCAAAATAAATTGCGTTATTCAGAAAAGTTCAACAGAACCGGATGCTCAAACAGTTGGTTTGTATTGTAAGGAAAATGATCTTCAAGTTCGCTATATTCGACAAATGGATTTGCAGGCAGGGAAATATTGGGTAGTAGAGGGCGGAACCGGCGGAGACTGTAAAATATGTAATCGCTTACGCTTGACCAGTAATGGACAATTAAAACCCTGCCTGATCAGTGATTTATCCTATGACATCAGAGAAATGGGCTTTAAGGAATCGATTCTGGAAGCTGTTCGCTGTAAACCTAAAAAAGGTGTTTTCAGTACCAAAAATAAGTTTCATAGCATTGGCGGTTAATTAGTGTTTGGACCAGAATGCCAATATTTGCTTTAAATCTGGTAATTTAGGTTCTCACTGCGAGTCTCGTGATCGTCGTAACAACCTGGTATTATAATATTTAAGTCTTTACTAGAAATTGGTCATGTCCCCAAATTACTTACTTTTCGTTCAAGCACTAAATATGAAAGATTATAATAGTTATTTTTTCGATATCGACGGAACACTGATTGATACCACTGGAATCATTTTTAAAAGTTGTCAAAAAATCTGCCTTAAATATGCAAACTATGATCCTGAATTTAATTTTATTGCCGGTCTGACGGGTTTACCATTGGATATTGTGATTGCAAACTGCCTGGATGGGAAATGTGACTATGATATGGAGCCAGTGATTCAGGATTATAAAGATTACCAACGCACAATTTATAAAGAATACCTAAAGGTGTTTCCTCATGTGAATCATGTGTTGCATCAATTAAAAAGTCGGGGGAAAAAAATTGCGGCAGTAACTTCTCGACGGCAGGAATCTTTGAAACCATATTTAACGTTTACAGATTCATTGCAATATTTTGATATCCTAGTGACTCCGGAAATGACAAGCCATCATAAACCCCACCCTATGCCGGCTATCAAGGCAATCGAACTTTTAGAAACAACACCGGATCAGTGTTTGTTTATTGGTGATTCTATTTTTGATATCCAATGCGGGCAAAAAGCCGGAACAGATACAGCTTTTGTAGACTGGAGCTTCAATGATACCGATAAACTGGATGAAGGCCCTACCTATATTATTTCCAATATGAAAGATCTCTTAGTAAATTAATCTGAATATCTGCCACTCCAATAGTTTATGGTAGTAACAGCTGTACTTCCGCACTACTGCGACTTTAAAGTTGCAGTTCGTCATAACTTAGATTTATCCGTAATAATGATTATTGATTTAAGTACTCTACTGATGTACTATGCAGGTAAATCTTAAGTTCATTGATAGTCGGTTAATTACTCCCGGAAAACAGTTATGAAGCTTTGCCAATCCTGCCATCAACCTTTAGCTGAAATTATTACGACCTGTCCCTCGTGCGGTGCCGGGGTGGAACAGGGTCGAAAATATATTGACGATTACGAAATTATTGAGGTGCTGTACGAAGGGCATGCCAGTATACTTTGTAAAGCTAAGGTCAGTAATTCTAATGAATTAATGATGATCAGGATCTATAAACCTCAGTCAGGTATGAACCAGGAAGTGGCTGATCGTCTAAAAAATAGATTGATTGAGCTAAAAAATTTACCAGAAGATGGATTTGTCAGACATCATGATATTAAAGTAGCTTCCGATGGTATTTGGTACCGGGTCAGTGAATGGGTTGAAGCAGAAAGCTGGAGTAGAATTTTATCATCAGGAATATTAAAAAATCCTAAAGTAGCGTTTAAGCTATTTTTAACCATTGCTTCGAAATTAGATATACTGCATAAATCCAATCATTTCATTCCCCATTTGATATTAAATGATATTATGGTCATTCGGAATGCTGACCATAATCTGGAAGTTAAAATTGATTACAAGTTATCGAGATTTTTAGACCCCGAATTACAAATGACGGGTACAATGTTAAAAAATCTAATCAATTGCCATCCAGATATTCATAATAACAGACCACTCGGTTATCGTAGTGATATTTGGTCATTGGGGAAAGTGTTTTACGAACTATTGTCTGCTGATGTTAGTAGTTGCCCCGTTCCACTCGGAATTAATAGTTTGCCAATTCCACAGGATGGTAAAACACTATTGAAGTTAATGCTCTCCAGTGATCCTGGCTTAAGACCCGGTTCGATGGAAGAAGTGGTTCAAGCTTTGAAAAGATTGATCAAGCAAGTCGGTAACGGGAAAAATTCAGATAATTTAGAAAAGTCTGAATTATCTAAAACATCCCGGGAAATCCTAAAACTGAAAAAAACTGTTTTTGTATTAGCTACTATATTTATACTTGTTTTAGCTGGTGGCGTTTCAAGCTGGTATTTCTTTAAAACACCTATCAAAGACACAGCCGTTTTGTTTGAAGGGTATGCAAATCAATATTCCGGCTCCATTGCTTTTGTAATGGTTGAATATTCACTACATGTTGATGAATACCTGATTTATAGCAGGAGAGTAGAGGGGACAGCCTTTCTAGTTGACCCGGCCGGTTACCTGCTGACCAATCGGCATGTGGTTTGTCCCTGGTTGGAAGACATGAGTCTGTTTTCGGCTATTAATCGATTGAAAGATAACTCTAGTAACATTCAGTTTAATTACCGTGTCTTTTTATGGTTCGAAGGCGAACAAGCATATAAACGCTTACCGGGTTTAGCCGGTAGTTCTGATATAGAAGATATTTATTCAATTGAAAATGCCTACCGTTCTGATGCCAAACCAAGTGTTATTATCGCTGGTGTTTCTAGGCCAAAGGTAAATATGGGTTATTTAAACAATTCTCCCTTAAAAGATGATTTTGCTGTTTTAAAAATTAGTCAGATTCCTCCTGGTTTAGTTCCCTTGCCGCTGGATAAGGATTTTGATCCTAAAAAAGTTTCTAAGTTAGCCCCTGTGATCACCCTTGGATTTCCATTGGGTAGTCGACTACAGGCCAATGCTGTAAACGTCAGTGTAACCAAAGGTAACGTTAGAAGAACCTTTAATGATATGATCCAGGTGGATACATCTATTTACAAGGGAAATAGTGGTGGTCCGATCATGAACAATGAGGGGAAGGTTATCGGTATTGCGACAGGTGTTGTCATTGATGAGGCGAGTTCTATCATTCCTGTTGTAACGGCTTTGTCCGATATTGGATTGATTATACCAATATCTAAAGCGGCAAAATTTCTGGATGAATTAAAAGCGGGTCAGGCGAAATGGAATGGTCAACTGGACTTTTCCATTGAAAAGAAGCTGGAAGCCATTAAAGAAAAAGCTGAAAGAGGTCAATGGGAGGAGGCCCAGGAATTTGCTGACAATCATCTTAAATATAGCCTTGAGCCCTCTTTGTTGATAGCTGCGGCAGTGATGCATATATGTAATGATGATCTCCAGGGTGCTAAACAGTTATTAATCCAGAATATTTCTGTTGAAGAGGATAATGGTTACGCCAAGCTACTGTATTATATCATCGATTGGGAAAAAGGCATCAGTGAAAACAATATCTATCACAAACAACTATTGAATTTGAATTGGATTTCAGAAGTAGAATTTTATGGACATCTGGCTAAAATACTGGAGGGGACTGTTAAGGAAAACATCGCTAAACAAAGTTGGAGTCAATCCAATGAGAAAAGCTGGATATATTATACCCTGGGATTGATTCAGTACAGGAAGAAAAATTTTAAGAAAGCTGAAGAATTCTTAAAAACGGCCGTTTTGGAAGGGAATAAACAAGACTGGGTGTTTTACCTGGCCAAAGCTAAACTGTTTCAAGTTCAAAAAGATCTGTTTGCATCCCTTAAAAAGAAATCATTAAAAAAGAAGTATGAGAAAACCATTAATAATTTTAATGATCAGGTTGAAGATATTATCAACACCCAGGCAGAACTGTCGAAAACAATCCTTCCTTACAAAACAAAACTATTGCAAATCGGAATTAGTATATTTGAAAAAATGCAACTACTGGAAAGTATTTATGACCTTGATGATTCCAATAACGATATATTGGCCGCATTAGCGTATTACTATTCTGCTCAGGATAACTGGTCAAAAAGTTTGGATTATATTAGTCAATATCTATCTAAAAGTGGCTGGGAAAACAGAACCCGACTGGCTGCCTGGTTACTAAAAATTGAAATACAACATATAACAGCAGATAATCAGGATGAGGTGCAAGCCAGCCTGGATGAATATTATCGTATGATCAAAGACTCCTGGTATCGGAGTATTTGTACAACACTACAAGGTATAACACCCGAAGATGATTTATTGAGTCAGGCCAACAATCAGCCGGAATTATTACTCACCGCCCATACAGCTTTAGCATTTTGGGCCGAAGGTAAGAAAAATTATAAAAAAGCACTTTATCACTATAAAGAAGCATTGGGATCTTATTTAAATAATTGGTGGGAGTATGAATTTGCCAAGGAAAGGATTGGAATTTTGAAATCAAAATTAAAAGAGAAATAAAATACTTTCGGTTTTAATTTTGTATTTTGATTTGATCTTTCAGGTTTAGCCCGGAAATGACCTCAATGTTGATCCCATCTGATAAACCGACCTCGATGGCTTGCTTTATAAAAATTTGGGATTCTTTTTTTACCTCTACGAATGTTTGGTCCTCTTCGATGATTAACGTTGCTTCATTGATCGCCATTACCTGATCTCTTTTTTCCAGGACAATATCTGCATTAGCGCTATATCCGGCCCTGATAAAAAACGTCTCTTTCAGTTGTAAATTAGCTCTGATCTCAAATTGAATCGCACCATTTACTGATTTTCCTTTTGGGGAGATATATTCTAAAATAGCATTAAATTTTTCTATTTCAATGGCACCAATTGATAGTATTAAATCCATACCTGTATTTAGCTTTCCTACCTCTGATTCATCAATATAACCTTCAAATACCATATCAGTCATATCTGCAACTGAAGCTACGGTTGTTCCGGCATTATTTGAATTACTTTCGATAAGCAAATTACCTTCTTTAACCGGGATATCCAGAATCATTCCATCAATGGTGGATTTTATAATCGTATTGGTGGCATTATCGCTTGATTCAATAAAACCGTCTTCAATCAGTTGTAGGTTATTCCTGGCTG
>Ga0307989_1001561_pt1 | contig 12044 bp, 10 predicted proteins | sample EllFjometagen185_FD_203164 | JGI IMG/M metagenome (GOLD analysis project Ga0307989, IMG submission 203164) | Marine microbial communities from Ellis Fjord, Antarctic Ocean - #185 | ecosystem: Environmental > Aquatic > Marine > Unclassified | place: Southern Ocean | collected 2014-10-08 | reverse complement strand
CTAGAGGACTTTGATATTACATTAATAGGGTTAAAAGGTATAAATAGTCAATTCACAAAAGACCGCGATCCCGCAAACTTAGAGTGTCTTCAGGCAGCTAGCATTATAACTAGATTTGTACAACTGACAGCAGGTACAGCAACATCACGCTCCCCGATAGCCCCAGACGAGAGTACAGAGGTTGATTGGAATGCTGTAATTATGGCATTAATACTAAAAGATTCACGGGATGAACTAGAAGGTCACTCTCAGCTATTACTATCAGATACTCCTCTGCTAGGTGATTTAACTGAGGCTCTTGATAATGACACAACAGTAGGTGACGCTGTTGATGAACTGCACGCGGATTCACAGACATACCCGGTGTACCGCATGCGCTATTATGGGAGTAGTAAAGAGCGATGGACACAAATAACAAATCCGTAGAGTTTCCATTTGATGATGTGAACTGGGCCATTAACGTATCCCAGGTCGAATTCATAGGTGAGAGGCACTTCACGTACAACGAGCAGAGCGTCACATTAACCTGCGTGTGCTCAACCAAAGTAGAAGTGTTCGACCACTCCTCAGCTACATGTCCCAAGTGTGGCCGAGTGTACCAACTAGAAACTAAAATAACAGTAGGATGGGAAAACCCAACGAGGTAACAAAATGATCCAATTACAATTCTTAGAAGATGACAACGTAGCAATCACACGTACGGACCTAAAGGAAACAACACTCTTATTAACATTGCTAGAACAGGGCGCGAAGCATAAACTAACAGTGGTTATCGAGCAGGACACGGAGCTCATACCTGTACAGTCAACGCCGGATATACTTAAGCCTTATTACAAAATGGTATCTAATAAGAACCATAAGATACTTCTACAGATTGCTGTACATCGTGTTACTGTAGGTACGGTTACGTTCGTATTAATCAATCTACCTATTGATCAAGAACTCGCGTTAAACGGAGTACTTAGTTATGATTAAGATCGAGAAGATAGGTAATCTTCCAAAGGCGTTGAATGCCATTGCTCGCGGATTCCTTGGCGCTGATACCAATGAACCGGAGATCTGGCAGTGCACCCCCGATGAGATTAAAGAACGTATGGACTACGATGATTTAGTATTCCAGGTTGTCTTGGACAGAGATTACGACAAGTTTTATATCGTCGGAGTCGGAGACGGAGAGCGTGAGTACCAGAGCATGCTAATCATTCACAATAAAATGCATATACCTATATCCAGCTTATACTTCGCACAAGTAGATCAAGCTTGGATACAAGCAGAGCACTCACAGTATGAGCGCAAAGCTATGTATGCACAGCCCTTGGTATATAATGGCGACGATGAGAAGTTCCTTCAGCAAACCGGATGAAGTTCTTGACCAATTTGAAGAATTCTATCTTCACAGATCAGCACCTTTATACTTGCAAGGTGATAAGTACTGGGTTATATTTATGAAGATTAGAGCGTTACGCGGAATAGGATGCAATCAATCAAGAGAGGTTTGCAGCGCGTTAGTGAAACACGACCCCGCACTCGCAAAACGCATAATAAACGAGAGGTAATTATGAAAGCATTAAAAGTATTACTTGTAGCTCCATCAGCGGCCGGTACACACGGCGAGACTAGACTATCAAGAGATTTTATCAAAGTATGGCAACGAGCTGGGCACACAGTTAGCCACCTAGCATTGGCACACGAATACACAGAGTTCTCACAAGACATAGCGGTTGAGACATATATGACCCTGAAGAGTCACGAAGCATGTTGCAATGTACCAGAACCGGTCTATGAGATCCAGGATGGTAAACAACTTGGGTTTATGATTCTCAAAGATGGGCAATTCCAGTCAGTAGCAACCAACCAAGCGTGTACTCGTGGGCAGTTAATCCCTGAGGATTACCATGGTCGTCAAACAATACCAATGGTATTGATGAACGTTAAACCTGACATCGTAATATCAGTTGGCGATTATAGCGCTGGCATGGTTATATCTAGTAGCCCATTCCGCCCTACATATAAGCATATCCATTATGCTACCATGGAAGGTAACTCTTTCCCTATACTACTAGACGGTACTGGAGAAGATAACAGTATTCGCACTATGTTAGCCCGTTGCGATGCTGTGATTACGAACACCGAAGTTGCATCACTTTCACTGGTAGAGCGTTACGGCACCTCTGCTAAGGCTATGGTCATACCTGAAGGTATAGACACTGACACATTTGCTAGGTTACCGAATGACGTACGTACTCGCCTACGTGAAACCAATCCAACAACACTATTGCGTTACGAACGTGATGGGACATATAGGTTAGACACTGAGGATTTGAACCAAACTACCAATATCCTTAGTATAGCAAGAAACACAGAGCGTAAGAATATCCCCGGACTTCTCAGGGTGGCTACTGAAGCACATGCCAGTAACCCTAAGGTTCGCCTTATTCTGCACGTACCACCAGACAGCCGTGGTTGGAATATTAACCACCTAATCGCCGAGTTCAGAGCCTGGGATATAGTATATATCCACTATGGCTGGACCTCGGTATTCTCCGTCGATGATCGCCAGCTAAACCAGTTGTATAATATTGCTGACCTGTACCTAAACATGTCGAACGCTGAGGGCTGGAATACAGCCGTCATGCAGGCTACTTCTGTCGAGTTACCAGTTGTGACTCCAACATTCGCAGTCTCCAGTGAGTGGGGCAAAGACGTACTATTCGAAATTGAACCTCTTGAAGAGAAGATAGTTCCCGGGACACACATTAAGTTTGTTGTTCCAGATACAGAACAAACCATAGCAACCGTCATCGATCTCATCGATGGTGCGCTAACTCCAAGTGATCAATTACGCAGCGTAGCTAGAACCTACGATTGGCTTAATATCAAGGCATCTTGGTTGAGTTTGTTCAGTAGCTTAACAGCAGTTAAAGGATAAACATTATGACTAAACGTACATACACTAGCTATACTAGTGAACATATATTATGGCTCCACGAGAACATCACTGAACTCGGTTGGGCCAAGTTAACCATAGGATTTAACAAGGAGTTTAATCTCGAAGTATCAGAGCCTACACTGCGTGTTACTTATGCTAATGCCACAAAGAGTGGCAAGCTAAAGAAAGCACAGAAGAGTCGTAAGGATGCAGCTAAGATGGGAGATAAAGAGAATGTAAAGTTCTTAGTAATCCCAGATATGCACGTACCTTACCATGATCAGCAGGCAGTTGATGCCATGCTGGCTTGTGCTCAGGATTTCAAACCAGATATCGTCGTACAGATAGGTGACCTGATGGACTTCACTTCTATTAGTGTATTCAACAAAGACCCGCGTACGACAGAAACACTGGCTTACGAGCTTGAGATGGGCAAGGACATACTTGCTCAGATTTCTAAAGCATTACCGGACGCAGATAAACATTACATCCAGGGTAATCACGAAGACAGATGGCAACGGCACTTAATCAAGAACTCTGGTGAGTTCCTTGAGTTGTTCGGAGATACTGGCTTTACTGAATACATGAATCTACAAGCTATCGGTTTTACATTCCATGAATATGATTATGTATATCGTGGGTTCCAGTTCGTACACGGAGACTACGTACGTAAGTTTGCCGGATATACAGCCAAGGCTATGCACGAGAAGAGCAGAAGTCAAGGCGCAATGGGACATACACACCGCCAAGGCGTGTTCTCTCATACCTACCGAGATGGGATACCAATGACCTTTATGGAAACAGGTCATCTATTCAGCATGCAGAGTGTTGAATACATTAAAGGTTTTCCTAATTGGCAGAAGGGGTTCGCGATGGGCGACATGTGGTGGCCTACTCCTGGAGAGTTACACGTTAATCCATATTTGATTAAAGTAGCCGCTGGTGCCTGTGTGTACAACGGTAAGAAGTATGTCGGATGACAAAACAACAACGGCTATAGCACCAACCTTAGGTAACAGTGTTACCGTATTAGCAGATGTTAAGCACCCTACCGTAGCAGGGGTGCTTTCTGCGTTTCCACCAGAGATGCGTGATAAGCTGAAGCTCACGGAACGCCAAGTACAGATGATAGTCGAATCTACTACTAACAGTGCCGATAGTTTATCATCAACAATACCGTTACTCTGTAAAGCCGATATGTGTGAGTATAAGGATCTATGTTTATTCCATAAACTGGGTAAGGCCCCAAAGGGAGACAGATGCCCGGATGAGATATTATTCATCGAGAAGGTAACACCAGGTTTAATAGTAAGCACAAATCTTGATACTGAGAATTACATCGAGTGGGATATGATCAGAGAGTTCGTAGACGCTATGGTACAGGAACGTAGAGCCGAGCGTTTAGTAGCACTTCATGGTGAACTTGGAGAGAAGATTTCAACCATCGATGTCAAAACTGGACAACCTTATTACGAAGCAGTCGTGCACCCTGCCAATACATTATTAGAAGCAGCCACGAAACGTAAGGCAAGATTACGTAAAGATCTTCTCCTAACGCGCGAAATGAGAGAGAAGTATAAGAAGGACGGTGGACTCGATGACGCACAGAGATTATCAGAACTACGCAAGCGTCGACAAGCGGCTAAAGATGCAGCAGCAAATGCTGAGACTGCAGAGTTTGAGGTCATTCCGCCAGAACATAGAGAGTAACATATGATAGGATCAGGCGCATTCAAAGCAGCTAGAGGATTGTCAGGTTTAGATATAGGCGCTGCAGGTGGAGCCGCAATTGCCGGGGTATACGGCGTAGCTAAAGTATTTATGCCCAGTTACCACGGGTCCGGTGGTGCAATCCGCAGCGCTCCCACTAAACAAGATCTCCTATTAGATATGGGTATATTGGGCGGAGGACTTAGTGATGAGTCATTTCTTGGCAGTATAGGTCCAACTTCACCAATGAGTCGTGCCGTGGAGAATGTGAAACAATTCTCTAATATAGGTATTCCACATCTACCCGCCGCGACAGCAGGAGCTGGGTTACTTAAAGGTGCCCTACAGGCGGGTATCACGTACAATACACTGGAAACACTTCTACCAAAAGTACCTAAGAAGCACATGGCGTTTGGTTCGCGCGCTAAGACATACTACTCTATGGACATGTCTACTAACTCTCCAGCAGTCAACCCTTCTCACAAATTCTATATGGACAAAGATGCTCCACGTGGTTTAGTACTTTATCAGAATGAGTATGACCCTATGTATGGTAAGAACAATGTTGAAACTCTAAAGCTGCAGGAAAACATACTAAAGAAAGCTACTCCAGCACAAGGTAAGAAACTAAAACAACGGTGGAGAAATAACGCTAAAGCCAAGTATACACCCCCACCGGTAGATATTAGTAAGCGTCCAAATCGCGCGGCATCATTCTGGGGAGCTTCTGAATCATTAGTAATACCGGAGCAACATGTATTAGCAAAGACGATAGGGCGTAACGTAGTCAAGTGGGGTGGAACCGCATTAGCTTTCGGCATGGGCGTACGCTCAGCTGTTAAAGGAGCCATGGAATTAGGTGAAGGTTTCTTTAACACAATAGACGCAAGTATCAGAGATACCCATGGTCTACAATCTGGACAAATAGATAGACGTAATACCCGCGCGGGCGGCGGCACGCGCTCCTGGACCAAGCCTACGCTAGGCAGACGTATGCAACCAAATAACCTGGCATCAGGCGGTGACTTAGTTTTAGCTATGCACCGCGTACGCCATAAATCGATGATATAATGCTTGAGTCCGCTGCTGCCTTAATGAGGGCTGCCCGTCCTGTAGCCCTAGGAGCTACAGCTGTAGGTCTCAATGCCGGGATTGATTCCCAAACTGATGTAAATTTAATGGGAACTCTCATGTTCCCAAATCCTATACATTCAATTACCGCAGGTATGACCATTGGGGCTGTATTTGGAAAAGGTTCATTTAGTGGAGCTTTTGGTTATAAGACATTACTCTCAGGTGTAAATGGTGGAATGTCAAACATCAGTGCAGGTGGCTTAATACTCCCAGCAATAGAGCTAGGGGCTAAAGGTCTAGTTAAGATGGGCGCTAGTCACCGTTTTGTAATTGCAGCGCAGAATGCCCGTAAGATGGGCTTAGCTGGTATCGCTACCACCATGGAATTTGCCAATGAACGGTCTATGAAGATTGGACAAGCGTTATTAGGTAAAGAAGGTTTTGGCCTAGACCATAGCGGTAAACGCCTAGCTGAAGCTGAGTGGAAGCAGGCCGCACGCTTTGAAATACAAGCAGGTACCGGCACCAAACAAGTACCATGGGAGATGAAATCAACAGACTCCCGCCCAGGTCGATCCGGTATGGAACCTAAAAAGTATAAGAAGAAGAAGTTAAAGAAATTCATCAATGACGCCTGGAATGCCTCAGAAACATTACACGAGAAGACCGGTTGGAAGATAGGTGCTGGTCTAGCGGGTAAAGACGCCACATCTATGATAGAAACAGGTGAGTGGGTAACTACTAAAACAGGCGGCAAAGCTGTTACAAGTAGCTTAGTATCCACTAAGAAGACTGCCGCATTTGTCATGGAGAACGCAAAACTTGGTGCAGCATTACGGTGGGTTGGTGTCATGGACATGATATCCATTGGCGCTGGTGTTGCTATGTGGGCCGGTGGTGCGGCATTAGATGGAGCTGCGCAAGCTATTAGCTTTGGAATTCGAAACTTTCAACAGGCTGAACGGTTAGAGTTAGGCGATAGGAAAATGAGCCCCGTGTTCGCAGCACCTACTGCGGCTACAGAAAGACGTAGAGCTATCCAGGCAATATATGGAGCACGAGTTAATCCAGCACAGAAGATGTTTGGTAATGAAGCCAGATACATGCACCGATGATAGTTAGTTATAAGACAGAACTGCTGATGGCGGACGGTAGCTTCGAGACGGCCGGGAACCTCGCCGGCAAAACCTTTCAAGGCTGGTCCTATGGTCATCATGGACACTTTGTCCAGGAGACTGTCCATGTGGAACCCGTAGGCGTACAACGCTTATACAGATTTAAAACTAAGAGTGGAAGAGTCATAGATGTAGGCGACAAGGACACCGCAGTTTACTCCGGGGACGGCTGGCTAAACGTCATGGACATTCCACACACCGCTAGGCAAGTCGGAGCTAAAATGCACAATGTCGAGCTAGAGATAGCAGAGCTCGGATACTTCCCACACGCCGGTACATTACATAAAGACAATAATTGGTTACGTGTAGCAGCTAATAACTTATTCCCACCTGGGTTAGCTGAGGACATACCGTCGTACTTCGGCAAGCTAGATCACGATAGTCTACTAAGACTACTACATATATTTTACTATGATCCCAACGCTACCTCATTCAGACTAGCTAATTCGTTCGCCAGGGACAGGCTATTCCATCTTTTAACTAGGATAGGAGTACACGCCGTTGGACTACCGTCCCACCTCACTTTACTTAAAGCCAAGATGCCACCTACGAACCTGCCACTACATAGTGGTAAGATACATGAGTTTTCTAAGGCCACGACCGTACCCGCCCTAGAGTTGAAAACAGAACACGGTAATATACTTGAGAAGAACACGATATGGCAAACCAAGCAATTGACTTAACAGAAGTAGAAGAAGCTGAACTAATAGATGACCCCGTACTGTGGGCCGAAACCTACTTACAGAACCCTGTTAATCCCAACGAACCATTAAGACTTCGCTGGTATCAGAAGAATATCCTCCGCGATAACTCTCAGAGGCGAGTCCTCCGCATGGGCCGTAGATGTGTTGCCTCTACGGACACTATACATACACCTGTGGGTATGTTTACCTTCGAAGATTTGTTAATACATCATCCTCCTATCTGGACATTAGATACAGATACATATATACTGAAGGAAACAACAAACTATGATGTTAGCGCTAACGGAGTAGTAGATACTGTTAAGCTTACTACCGTTAGTGATAAACACCAACAGGTATCGCTAGATCATCCGTTTTTAGTTTATACTGAATCAGGCCCAGAATGGGTAGAAGCCCAGGACATCGAACCAGGAATGCGCATCTGTATTAAAGCAAATACTATGATAACTGCGTTATCTAGTAATGTATTATGGGAACCCGTCAAGTCCGTGGTGCCGATGGGCAAATCACAAACAATTGATTTACACGTCCCGGACACGGAAACATTCGTAGGAAATGATATTATATCCCATAATACCGGTAAGACCGCAACATTAGCCGTCATTGCACTCTTTAACGCTTACACGTACGCTCACCGCCAAGTATTAGTAGTAGCCGCTTACGAGTCACAGACACAGGAAGTATTTGAACAGATGATCAGGATGGGTGAATCATCACCAATGTTCAAACCCTCCATCATTCGTACACGCCAACGTCCATTTGAGATTTGGTTATCTAATGGTTCACTCATACGTGGAATGGTAGCTAATAACACTGTACGTTCAAAGTGCTTGCCTTCCGGCACACAGATACTATGTGAAAACAACACATTTAAGAAGATAGAAGATTTAGAACCTGGCGAGCTTGTGGCATCGTTGGATGAATCCACCGGTAAGACACAATACAAACCTATTGTTAATGTACATAATAACGGTATGCAACCCGTACTGGAAGTTATTACTACTAGTGGGCGCGTGATACGCTCTACCGCTAATCATAAGTTTTATCGTAATGGCTATGGCTGGCAAGAGCTTGAAACATTCGACACAGTTGAAGAGTCACCGGAAACTGCAGAATACATAGGGCTACTAACCCTATCCAGCGGTTTACGATGGGGTCGTGTAGCTACTATGTCCCATGTTGGCATATTACCAGTTTGGGATTTAGAGATCGAGGATAATCATAACTTCGTAGCTTTCTGGCCCGAAACTGATACGGGCAAATCTTCATTTGCCGTTAGCGGTTTAATAGATGGTGGGTTTCTAGTACATAACTCTGCGCATATTCTAATCATGGATGAAACTGATTACATGGACGACGTAGCGCTAGTTGAGGCTGTGTGGCCCGTAGCCAATACATTTAGAGATACAGAAGTAGTTATGTCGTCTACGCCTAGCGGACGGCGAGAGTTCTTCTGGAAGGTCTGTAATGACCTGAAGAAGCACAAGTTCGTAGAACACTTTTACCCATCATCTTACTCCCCAGAGTGGACGAAGGATGCTGAGAACTTCGCACGTAGTACCAGTACACAATCACAGTACGAGCGTGAATATGAAGCTAAGTTTGGTCAGAACGTTGAGGGTGTCTTTCGCCATAAGGATGTCGATGCCTCACTCTATGCGTACAGTTACGAAGAATTAGAATACAATCCTGATCACTACTACACACTTGGTGTTGATTGGAATGAAGCAGCTAATGGTGTGCAGATCTTAGTATTGGAATGGTTAAAGACTCCAACTGAGATGTACAAGTACTCCTCGAAGGAGGATACAGTATCTCAGGAGAAGGAAGTAGTCATGAACAAATGGCGCGTCTTCCACACCGAGATGGTAGATGCACTTGACTTTACTAACATAACGGCCGTAGACACGATCCTCGACGTTTTAATGCGCGTCGGTGTACACTATGCTTGCTTCGATAGAGGCCACGGTTATACCAACTATGAGTTACTACGCTTAGCTATCGACACAGGCATCACCGCCAGTGGCAAGAAGGTACGTGGACTGAAACATTTACTTGAGAATATGGAGAGCGTTAACTTCGCAGATCCTTACGAAGTTATTGATCCTGTAATAAATACAGTAGTTAAAAGTAAGACGAAGAATGTTATAGTTCGTAATGCAGCCAAACAGGTTGAATCCCATCTGATATGTATCCCAGCTGTTAAATGGGAGAAGAACAAAGATGGTAAGATTGTTCCCGGCGATATCGTGGAGAACAACAAAGATTTACTAGTTGGTCAGATGCGGGACTACCGTGTAGAGCGTGTCGGAGACTCCGGTGAGATTTACTCTAAAGGTAATGATCACAGATTAGACGCATTCATGCTGGCACTGCACGGTTACTTGGTTAATGAAGATCTACTTATGCACTGGTCAATTGCTACCAATGCGGCTATGGCTAACAACAATATGTTACCTGCAGCCGTACAAGTCAGACTACGCGAAGCCGCAGCGGGGGGATACGCTCCCACTATTAAAGGTACCAGTCATACACAAGATGGTGTCATGGTTAACCGCTTCGGCCATTACGCCGGCAGCGGAGAACCGCCAGATGCTGAAGATGTGAGAGATAATAATAAACACAAAATAACACACTCATCTAGAGCTAAGATACGTGGACGTAAGTCCAGGAGTTTATAATGCCAGACTTCAATTTTGATTATATAACTAATGTTAATGCACCAATACAACCAGGCGGCAGTGTACCCGAGGGCATTGGTGAAGATGCACTAATATTACCACCTCCATCGTTTGACGCATTCAATAAATTGATAACTGATTTTACTGAGTTTATGACCGTAGATGGTACATTGAACGACGATACTACCTTAGTTAATTTCACATACCGCCCGAACAAAAGGCTTAATATAGTTTCACCATCTATGTTGATATCCAGACATAGGGATGACACTGATCCGGAACTCGAAGCTCCATTACCTCCATGGAAAGCACAAGATATACCAGCGTTAGACGGGCATGCACACTTAGAAACACACTTTGAATACACAGTAGCTCTAAGTAGTATTGAGGGTGCGCTTGAGCAAGATGCCGCAGCACAGATCAAGTACGAAGAAGATCTAAAACTCTATAACATTAAAACAGGTAATATTCCAACATTACCAGATCCACCGGTTCTTATTGACGAGTTCCTGGAGAACAGCTCTCCTGAACAAGCCGATAACACTGCATTCTACAATCAAGAAGTAACGGCCGAGTACATGCAAGGCGTGGCAGACTACAACGAAACTAATGGCGCTAAGATCATAAGTGAATTCGAACGTACTAAAACTATATTAGTTGAACACGAGGCAGGCTGGACCTTCGACACGGAAATGGGACTACTCGGGGATGTACAATTCTTCCTAGGCATACAACATAAGAAGAATGGTGACCTGTACCGTCCAGCTCATTTATACATAATAGAGATAGCTGAGATAACACCAGTTACCCCTAGGCTAACGCGTATTAGATTCATTGGGGATATTGAGCCTGAACCTGATGATATACACATAGTCGACGCTAGGGTTGGAGATGCCTCATTAACACGTACGGAGATATTACATCGTGCATTAGTTGGACGCCAGGCACGTATACACGTAGCACCTAGCGACGCGATACAAGTTATGAATGCATCCTCTAGCGCCGTGCGTGTCGGTACAGACGTATTAGAGGGTATAGAATTTGGGTATTCCTGGACTAACGACCGTCTCACGGAACGCGATAAGATAACTATGGCGTCCGTTGGTTGTTGCCTCATACAAGTATTAGGAGCGTACGAAGCCGCCAATAAGCGTGATGATCTAAATGAGTTCCTAGACAAGAAAACTGCGCAGTTAGACGATATAATACTCGGACTTGAAATACTTATAAGTGTAAATATGGCCGCACAGCGTGCCAGTATGGCTAAACTTCTAGAGATGATCGTGAACATCGGCGCGATGATTCACAATGCCGCCATGATGGCACTCACTATGACTGCGTTCCACGTAACTAAAGGTGTTATACTAGGTGTACTGTATAACCTTAGAAATAGATATTTCAAAGCTCTAGATGATGCACAAAAGCGCGAAGACTCAAAAGGTGCCGCGGCGCTTGCGGCTTTACGCTGTTTTGGGTTAGATAAGATGATAATACAATTAGCATCTTTGGCCTTGGATACCACTAAGAAACAAATAACTAGATTTATGAAGTGGAGCCTGTACCGTAAGTTCAAGAAAGCTAAACTACTTGGAGTCAATCCAGAGGACACACAATCTAATGTAGATTTTATACAACGTACAGAGTTCTTAACCTCAATTCGTGATGTAATATGGGCCATCAAACAGGCCGTAAATGCAGGGGAATTATGCTTCAATCGTGGGTACACTGACATACCTCTAGTTGTAAAGGATAGTACTGGCGACTTAGGGCC
>Ga0307989_1001560_pt1 | contig 12050 bp, 15 predicted proteins | sample EllFjometagen185_FD_203164 | JGI IMG/M metagenome (GOLD analysis project Ga0307989, IMG submission 203164) | Marine microbial communities from Ellis Fjord, Antarctic Ocean - #185 | ecosystem: Environmental > Aquatic > Marine > Unclassified | place: Southern Ocean | collected 2014-10-08 | reverse complement strand
TCAATAGGGTATCCTCGGTAAAAGAAGTAGATGACGAAGAAGTATATGATATAACAGTAGACAAAAGCCACAACTTTATCGCAGAAGGTTTCGTAGTCCACAACACCGGAACAGGCGCTGCCCCTGTCGTAGCCGAAATGGCAAAGAAACAAGGAGCACTAGTTATCGGAGTCGTAACTCTACCTTTTACAGTCGAAGGAGCAAAACGAATCGAAAACGCAATGGAAGGCTTAGAGCGAATGGAAGGAATCGTAGACACACTAATTGTAATCCCAAACGACAAACTCCTAGACCTAGCCCCAGACCTACCCCTTCCAACAGCATTCAAAGTCGCAGACGAAATCCTAACTAACGCAGTCAAAGGAATCACAGAACTAGTAACATCTTCAGGCCTAGTAAACCTAGACTTCGCCGACATCAAAGCAATCATGGCAAACGGAGGAGTATCCCTAATCGGAATGGGAGAATCAGACTCAAACGACCGAGCATCAGAAGCAGTCGACAAAGCACTAAACAATCCACTCCTAGACGTCGACATCAAAAACGCGTCAGGCGCACTAGTAAACGTAATCGGCGGAACAGACTTATCATTAGAAGAATACAAACAAGTCGTCCAAAAAATCGGAGAACAACTATCTCCAGACGCAAAACTAATCTCCGGAGCCCAAATCTCAAAAGACATGGAAAAAGCGATAAAAGTAATGGTCGTAATAACCGGCGTAAAGTCCCCACAAATCTCAGGCGAACGACTCCCAATAGAAGAAGCAAGAAGAAAGGACATGGAAGGCGAACTCGGAATCCAATTCTTCGAGGAATAAAAATGTGTTACATTCTATCAGACTAAAGTCAAAATCCGTAAGAATCCGCGAAGATCCGCGTGACATATTTGTCCCAGCCAAAGTTCCAAATTATTAACACAAGTGTCCATAAGAAATTATGCGTGTCGTAGACACCATGACTTTTTATGGAATACAATACAAGCAAAATTTCAAAGAATTTTCAACAAGCAATCAGCAAGCGCGAACCAACAAGCAATTTTTCAAAACCACAATTTTAAATACCGAGAAAATTAACAATAACCATGGTAAAAAAACTAACAAGAAAAATCTCAGCCCAATACAACAAATACCTCCGAGTATGGCGTCTCCTAAAAAAACCAACTCTAGAAGAATTCAAAACAATTTCAAAAGTCACCGTAATCGGACTCCTAGTAATCGGAGCACTAGGCTTCGCAATTTCCGTAGTAATGAAACTAGGCCTAAAATTCTAACCTATCTCAACCAATACTTACCCAACTGTCCATGTGAAATAAGCCAAAAAGCAAGAATCAAATCTCTCCACAAGAAAGCATGCGAGTCGCAGACTCCATGATTTTTTGTGGAAACTAATCATCTCAAGTCAAAAATCCGTGTTAGTCCGTGTGCCATATTTTAGCAAACATTCCCAAAACCCAAAACCCCAGCCTCCAGACCCCAAATCCCAGACCCCAAATCCCAAACTCCAATCCTCTCCAAACCCAAATATTTAAAAAAGAAAATTTTCTACTAAATACATCTAGTTCTAAAAATTTTAAGAACTAGTTGAAAACAATGGCAATAGGATATAACGACGAATTCGACTACCTCGACGATGAGGACGATAGCGGCGCAGAAGACGCATTCGCACCAAAAATCAAAGGAGCAAGCAAACCGTCCCTAGTCCCAGAAGAAGACGTAAACACAGAACCAGCATCAGAACTAGCCGAAGAAGAAAGAGAAATCGAAGAAGAAGCCAAAGTTCCAGTTCCAAGAGAACACGAATCCCAAATCTACATCGTAAAAGTTACAACAAACAAAGAAGACAAAGCATTAGAAATGATCGCAGACAAAGTAAAGAAAAAGAACATCGACATCTACGCAATCGCACGACCTCACGGACTACGAGGCTACATATTTTTAGAATCCCCCGACCATAAACACGCAGAAGACGCAGTTTTCAATTTACCCTACGTAAAAGGAATCATCGGAGAAACAGTAAGTTACGACAAAGTAAAACAAATGCTAGAGCCAGTCGCAGCCGACATCAAAATCGAAAAGAACGACATCGTCGAAATAATCTCAGAACCATTCAAAAACGAAAAAGCAAAAGTAGTCCGAGTAGACAAACCAAAGAACGAGTGCGTAGTTTCACTATTAGGAGCAGCAGTCCCAATCCCAGTTACAGTAAAACTAGACAACATCAGAGTAATAAGAAGGGAGGAACTAGAAGACGAGGAGTAGGTAATCTTTTAAACCAACTTTTCAAAAATCTACAATGGCAATTATCAAATTATTAGTCGAAGGCGGAAAAATGTCCCCAGGCCCAGCAGTCGCACAACAACTAGGTCCAATGGGAATCAACATGGGAAAAGTCATCGAAGACGTAAACGCAGCGACACAAGAATTCAAAGGCGTAACTCTTCCAGTTCATCTAACAGTTAACCCAGACACCAAAGAAGTTTCAATCAAAGTCTTGTCCCCACCAACATCAGAATTACTCAAAAAAGAACTAGGAATAGCAAAAGCTTCAGGCGCAAGATTAAAACAGCGAGTAGGAAACCTTGCAATCGAACAAATAATCTCAGTATCAAAAGCGAAACATGACGCAATGTTATCAAATGATTTTATGGCAACTTTAAAATCTGTACTAGGGACATCTCAAGCTTTAGGAATTTTAATTGAAGACAAAGAAGTAAAAGAAGTCATTAAAGAAATCAACGAAGGAAAATATACAGATGAAATTAGTGCCAAGAAAACTGACGTTGATCCAGAAAAAAGAAAATCATTAGACGAATACTTCGAAACAATTGCTGCAAAGCAAGAGGCAGTTAAGAAAGAAGAAGACGCGGAGAAAGCAGCCGAAGAAGAAAAGAAAGCAGCCAAAGCAGTTGCTCCAGACGCAACACCAGTTGTAAAGAAATAGCTTTATTAACAGATAAATCACCTCATATTTATGGGGCCATGGTCTAGCCTGGTATGATTCGAGGTTTGGGACTTCGCGACCGCAGTTCAAATCTGCGTGGCCCCATTCAAATTCAGAAAAGAACGCGATTTGAACCTTGGTTCAAGTCTGTGGCGAGCAATTCGCTTCGAGAAACGGAAAGATTAAATACCGTTTCGAAATGCAAATTGTGAGAGAAGCCCCATTCAAAAAAAAACAAAAAAACACAAAAACAAAAATGGCAGTAAAGAAGAAAAAAATCGGAAGCGCAGGAAGATTCGGCGCAGGTTACGGTAAGATAAAGCAGAAGCTCGTAGCTGTAGAAAGAAAACAAAGAATCAAGCAAGAGTGCCCATTCTGTAAAGGAACTGCAAAACGAAAAATTAAATCAATCTGGGACTGCCTTAAGTGCGGAAAAGAATTCGCTTCAGGAGCGTATCATTTAAAAAACCAGAAAACTAAGAAATAAAATGGCAGGATACAAATGCTTTCATTGCGGAAACAAGCTTAAATCAGAAGAATTAAAGAAAAGATTCGTTTGCCCAGAATGTGGTTCTCGTATTTTTTACAAGCCAAGAAATAAAATGAAAACAGTGAGTTCTAATTAATATGGAAGAAGAATGCAACAATCCAGCACACGATCACTCAAATCCTCTAGCAAACCTAGATCAAGAGACACAACAACAAATCCAAGAACTCCAAATGATGGAACAATCCTTCCAACAACTTCTAATGCAAAAAAACGCCTTCTCTATGGAAGCGAACGAAACAGACCTAATAATCAAAGAAGTCGAAAAAACAGAAGGCGAAGTCTCTAGGATCATCGGCAACCAAGTAGTAATCAAAGCAACAAAAGAAGAAATTATAACAGATATGAAAAAGAAAAAAGAATTAATCGAAATAAGAATGAAAACAATCGACGAACAAGAAAAAGAATTCGCCGAAAAGATGGAATCGCTTAGAGAAGAAGTGATGAAGAAAATCCAAGGATAAGTTTCTAAAAAATTTAAAACAAACATACTAAAACATAACGAAGTTCCAGTTAACACACAACAGAGATACTCCGTAACATAAATATTTAAATACTGAAAATCTAAAACTATATCATGGCATTTAATCCATTCAAAAAAATCATGGGAAACGATAGCGAAATCTCTCCAGACTTCATTGAAATCGACCTAGAACAAGAAAGATCCGATTCTAAAATCATAGTAAAAACATTCGTTCTAAAAGTTTACGAAGACATCAACCCAATCCTAAACTCCCTACGAGAAGGATACACGATAGCAGTAATCGATATCAAGACTTTGAAATCTAAAGACGTAATCGAACTAAAGAGAGCAATCTCAAAAGTTAAGAAAACAGTCGAAGCACTAGACGGAAAAATTGCAGGCTTCGGAGAAAACACAATCATCGCAACACCTTCAAAAGTTTTCGATATTCAAAAAGGCGCAGCTGAAGCTCCAAAATCAAGACCAGACGAAATCGAACGATTTTAATAACTCTTAAAAATCCCTTCTCCTATATATATAACATGAAAACCCTATTAATAGAAACCAAGCGAAAATTCAAAGACTCCGAAATAAACCTATCTATATTAGACAAGCTCCCAGGCGAAACAATATCTCTAGCCGCAACAATCCAATACATAGACCTAGTCCCAAAGGTAACATCATATCTAGAATCCCTAAATAAAAAAGTAACAATCAAACAAGGAGCTCATCACAAAGCCCACGTCTTAGGCTGCAACTCCATAGCACTCGATAACAAAGCAGACACGTCCCTAATAATAACAGACGGTAAATTCCACGCAATCAACAACGCAATCCAAATACAAAAAGAAATCCACGTATTCAATACAAAAACTTTAGAAAAAATAACTCAACAAGAAATCGATCAACACAACAAGAAAACCCTAGCCAAACAAAAAAAATTCCTCCTAGCAGAACAAGTCGCCCTAATCCTATCAACAAAACACGGACAGCATCACAAACAAATAGACAAAATCAAAAAGAAAATCGAAACCCTAAACAAAAAAGTCTACATCTTCGAAGCCAATAATATAAACACACAAGAATTCGAAAACTTCCCACAAATCAAACTTTGGGTAAACACAGCCTGCTACGGCCTAGCAAGAGACGACCCACGAATAGTAAACTTAGCTGACATCCAAGAATTCCTAAAGTAAATATCTCAATTTCATTTACCAAGTGTCCATGAGAAATGCGGCGGCGAAGCTGTCGCAATTTTGCATGGAATAAACCAAAAACCAAAAACCAAAAACCAAAAACCAGATTTAGCAAGGCTAAATCTTTGCCTGCTACGGCCTAGCCAGAGACGACCCAACAATAGTAAACCTAGCTGACATCCAACAATTTCTAAAATAATTAATCCTCTAGAAAAGATGTGTGACAAGTGTGACAATGTGTGCATCACACTTGTCACACATCATCTCAATTTTGCATGGAAATAAATCTACCAAGTCGCGCGAAAAAAGAGCGCAACATTCAATACCCACACCCCGCGAAGCAAATACCCACACCCCCAAAATTTGACGCAATCAAATTTTAGCCATCGCAAAAACCGACTTCAACGCCACAACAATAGTAGCCGGCACAAACAACAACAACAAACTACCCAAAACATTCCGAAGAACAGTCACAACATAATTATTCAAAGCAATATACTTCAAAGGCTCCATCCCAAGCGAACCAACAATAACCAAACTCAAGCTAGCCAACAAAAAAGTCATCGAGTCCCGATCACTAGTATTCATAAAACCAACAATCAAACCAATCAAAACAAGCGCCGAATAAAACAATCCACCAGCCTGCTCCAAAGGCTCATTAAACAGTCCAAATATCACAGCCAAAACTACACCAACCAAAAAAGCGTAAGCACCCAATAAATTTTCCTTCGACCTAACCATACTTTCCCGACGACAATCTTATATTTAAACTTAACTGTAAAAAAAGGTCATGATTCCAAATCCCAATAAAATACAAAAAAGTAAGAATGAGAAGGAATTTAAAGATAAACAACATAGTTATCACATGGAACAATCAAGAGAAAGATTTCTTAGCGCCTATGCAGACATTCCAAACGTATTACGAAAAGAAATCATTGCTGTTGTAGATGGAAAAACTTACACATGGGATTCGACATATTTCGAAGTTAATGATAGCACCAAATTGTCAGAAAAACTTTTAAATACTCTTTTGTTAACAAAAATAATATGAATAACAATATTACTTCTAAAGAAAAAGAGCTAAATGAAACATTGAAAAAACTAGTTGTAGCTAGAATTGAAGCAAATATGTCATCTACATTAAAACTCTCCATAGGCTCAGATGGCAGTTTGACTAAAAGCCAAATGATAGAACATGTTATGGGAGGGGATAATATAGGTGAGAGAATTATTCAAACTCATCTTAATTTTATGAGAGCTCAAGCAACCGGACAGTTGACAACGGCTCTAAATACAGTATAATGAAAAAAGGGCTAATTATAACTCTCCCACAATCAGATGACGTTACGGAGTATCTTGCAGTTTTCTCTAAATCTATAACCGATGAGTGTGAGAAAAGAGCCATAAAATTTCATGAATTAAAAAGAGAAAAAGCAAATAAAAAAGAATTTGAAACCTCATTGAAAAGTTATGATTATAATTTTGTTATTCTCAATGGTCATGGCGAGGAAAATCGCATTACGGGACACCAAAATAAAACAATAATAAAAAAGGGAGAGAATAATCATATTTTAAATAAAAGAATAACCTACGCAAGGTCTTGCTGGGCCGCCGCAGGATTAGGAGGTTGCTATAGCAGAGATAAGACAAGTTGTTTCATAGGATATAATATACCATTTATGTTTTTAATGGATATAACTAGAGCAACAAACCCCATAAAAGATAAAATAGCAGAAATCTTTTTCGAAACTTCAAATCGTCTACCTATAGGAATAATAAAAGGTCAGACGACAAACCAAGCAAATAGTAATTCTAAAAAAGCTATGCTAAAAGGGATAAAGAAGGCATTGTCCCGAGGAGATAAAGATTCTCAAGCAATTGCAGAAATACTTTGGAATAATTATTCCGGACAAGTCTTACTAGGAAACAAAGAAATGACTCTTTAGGAAAATACCAATTATCCCAAAGCAACAGAAAGCCTTATAAATAGATGTAACTCCAGAATTACAACATGGCAAAAAACACGTTTGCAACTCTAGGAATTCTAGCAGTCTTACTACTAAGCTTCGGATTAACAAGTGCAGCAATTACAGATTTTGATTTAACTGTTGATGGAACAGGTTCTTCTACAACCAATAGATTAACTGGCGGAAACGTATCAACACATAATTTTGATGTTATAATTAATAATACTCTTGGAGAAGAGGTTTATGTAAACTGGTCAGTAGCCTCAACTACAATTATGACTTTCCCTACAGGAGATAATTATTCAACAGGAAATCATACAGAAACAGGATTTGTTCTTACAATGCCAGCCTCTGGAGATTTCAAAATATTAACTGCAAATGTATACAACTTAACTAATGATTCCAAAATCAGAACAGAAACAGTCTATGTTTATTTCAACAACACTGACTATGTAACACCTTCAGTATCAGGTTGCACAAATGCAACAGCAACAAATTATAATTCAGCCGCAACAACAGACGACGGATCTTGCACATATTCTACAACTACACCATCAACAACATACTGCACACTAGACAGCTTCGGAACAGAAACAGGTCACCTAGAAATCTCAGAAGTAGCAATTACAAACAACGGAGCAGGTGACGACGAAGAATGGGAATACCTAGACGAAATCGTAATCGAAGTAACAGTAGAAAACACAGATGACTACAATATCAACAACGTAATGGTAGAAATAATGATAAAAGACAGCGATGGAGAAATAGTTTCTAGAAAAGATATGGATTTGAATCAAGACGAAGATGACCTAGGAAGAATCAACGATGATGACGAAGAAATCGCAACATTCAAAATTAACGAACTACCAATTGACCTAGAAAACGGAAATTATAAATTATATATAAGAGCATACGAAGACGGAAATGAAAGCGGAGAGTGCGTTTCAGAATCTGAAGACTTCACAGACATTGCAAAAACTTATTTCGAATTCGAAATAGTATCAAGCGACAAAGCAACAGTAATCGTAAAGAAAGAATTACCAAATGTAAAAGCATCTTGCGGAGACAATAACGTAGAAGTAAGATTCATGATATATAACACAGGTTCATACGACGAAGACCAGATTCTAGTAACTCTAGAAAGTTCAAAATTAGGAATCTATGAAAAATATTTAATAGAAAATCTAAGAGACGGAAAAGGAAAAGAAGCAGTATTCTATATCACAGTTCCAGAAGAAGTAGAAAATTCATACGAGAAGCTAAAGATATACACTTATTACGACTATGACGAAGACGAAGACGAGCTAGACGAACACTCATACGGAGAAAGCTCTGAAGATGAAGGCGACGACTTCTCAATGTTATTAGAAATCCTATCTTGCCAAGCACCAGAACCAACAGTTACAGCAAACCTAGACTCCGAAGCAACAGTAGGCGAAAACCTAATCGTAAAAGCAAGAGTAACTAATCAAGGAGAAGATAACAATTTCATAATCTCAGCTTCTGGTTTCGAATCATGGGCAAAGCTAGTAAGTATAGACCCACAAACAGCTTCAATCAATGAAGGAGAATTCCAAGAAGTGACAATTACACTATCTCCAACAGAAGCAGGAGCACAATCATTCAAAATCAACACGGTTGCAGACGGCACATCCTACGAGCAAACAGTATCCCTAAACATCGCAGAAGAAGAAGGAATGTTCGGATTCAATATGAGCAACCTAATGTTCTACGCAATCATCGGGATCGTAGCACTTATAGCATTAATCTTCCTAGTATTAATCGTAAAGGTCTCCCGGAGATCTCCAGCCGCACAATTCTAATAACATATTATCACCAAATTTATTTCCCAGCGCCGCAGGCTAGTACGCGCAATTTATTGCGCTAGTGTACGACAAAGTCGTTAGTGGCAAAATTAACCCAATCCCAAAGCACTAAACCAATCCCAAAACAAAAAGTCCGTGAGTGTCCTTGTTAAATTTCCCCTTCCCTCCTAACCCACAAAAAAATTCAGGAATCCTCCATCCAGGAATCCCAGCCCAAAATAACAACCCCTCCCTAAACCTCCTAATCCCAAAAGCGCCGCAGGCTAGTGCGCGAGCATAGCGAGTTAGTGTACGACAAAGTCGTTAGTGGCTAAATTAACCCAACTCAATAAACCATCCACTTAACCTGTGGCTTCACCCATAGTTCAAAAGAATCCTCCTTTCCCTCATTCTCACAATTCTAATAACATATTATCACCAAATTTATATCTAAGCGCCGCAGGCTAGTGCACGCAACTCGTTGCGCTAGTGTACGACAAAGTCGTTAGTGGCTAAAATTAACCCAACTCAACAAACCATCTTTAGGTTCTCACCCCCAAAATCTTTTAAGCCCAGAAGCATAATCAACATCATGAACAAACAAAACAAAAAAATAGCAGGCCTCATCACAAGATACCTCTCAATTTTAATTCTAGGCCTAGGAAATTTCTACATCCTAAAAAAAGCACTAACCCCACTAACAATCCACACAACAAAACTAGCACTATCTATCTTCACAGAAACAAACCTAATAGCAGACACAATCCACACAACTTTCCTCAAAATCCAAATAGCACCGGCCTGCGTCGCCACATCAGCATTCTACCTAATCCTAATCCTAATCTTCTCAACGTCCGCCATCAAGCCCAAAACCAGACTCAAAGCCACAGCAACAGCCCTAACAATACTTTTTGCCCTAAACATAATAAGAATACTAATCCTAATTCCAGCCTTCGCAACGCCTTATTTCGACGCAGTCCACTGGATATTCTGGCACCTAATCTCAACAATCTTCGTAGTCGCCACATGGTTCGCAACAACAAAAATCTACAAAATAAAATCAATCCCAATATATTCAGACTTCAAATACTTAAAAAAATTATTCTGAATAAGATTCTCGAAAGTCAATAATAGCTTGAGTCATAAACTTCTCAACAATTCCAGAGTCTTGACAATCTTCAGCATAAATAGTATAGCAACTAGGATTCACTTCATCCTGAACAACCCTTCTCTCCCCGATCTCAATAACAACAATTGTCTTCTCAACGGCGTCATCACAAGTCAAAAATTTCCTACCACTACCATTAGCAATCTCTTCACTAGTAGACCCACTCTCCATAGACACAGCACCAACACCCTGCTTCAAAAACGCGCCCAAATCCAACATAACCCTAGACAAATCCCCACGACAAGAATCAACTTCAGGACTTAAAGAAATAGCCTCATGACTCCAAAAATCATCCAACCTCCCCACAATCTCCGCATCATTCACTCTAGGATCAGTCCTAAAAAAAACATTATAATACAAACTAGGATCAGTCAAACTAATAAACCTTCCATGAAAAATATCCCCAGTCGGCTCAGCATACTCCTCAACAACCCAATCAATCCCACTAAACTCAAAACTCTTACTACTCTCAACCCAAAAATACGGAACCAGAACAGCAGCAAACACAATCCCTACAACAACCAAAAACCAAATCATCTGCCTATTCTCATTCTCAACAACATCCTTACTAACCTCAACTTTCTTTTCAACCTCATCAATCACATCAACTTTCTTCTTAACCATCATCTAATATCCAAAACCTCATATAAAAAAGCATCGGCCCCAAAAGCACTATCTCCAACAATATAAACACAACTCCCATTCCCATAAACCGTCGTCTCATTACCATTTTGAAAAATAATTAAATTAGAATCACAATTCTTAACAGGCAAATCCTCGCCACAAGAATCCGTACCATTAACCAAACAAGCTTCCTGATACCTCAAAATATAACGCCCCATATTATTCAAAATCTCACTCACACCCTCACCCGAATTCACAAAATACAAAACCTCGCCCGAATACTCTCCAAACTCTATACTCAAATTAACATCAACATCCGCAACCTCAGAAGGTAAATATCTAAATCCAAAAACTTCGGGCTCACCAGAGTCATGTCCATCCGTGGACGAGCCAATCACAGTCTTCCATAACCCATTATTCTTAACAAAATCAAAACCCAATTCACTAACAGAACTCTTATCTTCACTATCTCCACTCATCAAAGAAAAACCAGCAGTAGAAGCAACAAGCAAAAAAATCATAGCAGTTCCCAAAATAATATTATTACGACGACGAACTCGCTCAATATCTTCCTCACTCTTAATTTTCCTCATAACAGAATAACCTCAGTTGCACAATTTATCCCACACCCCGCGAAGCAAATCCCCGAACACCCACACCCCAGCAACACCATGTTGCTTATTATCTTTCTCATAATAAATAGTTACAAGAAGACTTTAAAAAATTTTGCCCCAGAACTCCGCAATTTGGGGTATGCAGAACTGCCAACATCTATCCATGAATAGGATGAATCAACTCATCACCTTCTCTATTAAACTTTCCAGACACCAAATGCTCACACTGCAAACTGGTATCACAATAAAGCCCAAACCCAGCCTCACGAGCTTTCCTACAGAAATAAATATCATCACTAGTACCAAATCCATCAGGCACATCTAGTATCCCATAACGAAGCTTACCAAAAGCCTCGCGACTAAGCAACATGCACCCACATGAAGGAATAATAACTTCCTGCAACTTCCCACTATTCGCCTCCTCAGGCGTCAAGTGCCGTCGCAAATCCTCTTTACAAGCCACATGCTCCGAAGAAACCTGAGACCGAATCTCCTCAAACTCCTCATCACTAAAACCTTTCCATACAACAGGACAAATCTTTTTTTCCCTATCCACCATAAAAACATTAAAATAAATCCCACTCACAATATCCTTCCCATGCGCAAGCAACCTCTCCACAATATCAACAGGCGGAATCACATCAACATCCATCATCAAAACATAATCATAACCATTCTCCAAAGCATAACTCAAAATCCGATTCCGACTTCTAACAAGCCTTTTCA
>Ga0307989_1001558_pt1 | contig 12075 bp, 10 predicted proteins | sample EllFjometagen185_FD_203164 | JGI IMG/M metagenome (GOLD analysis project Ga0307989, IMG submission 203164) | Marine microbial communities from Ellis Fjord, Antarctic Ocean - #185 | ecosystem: Environmental > Aquatic > Marine > Unclassified | place: Southern Ocean | collected 2014-10-08 | reverse complement strand
TCAATCTAGTCCCATCCATGAGAATTTAAATAAAATTAAAGAGAGTGATTGGTTTTCTATTTTAAGCATGGAAAAAGATGGTTCTCGTGTTTTATTGTTGGATGCTTTTAATAGCATTGCTAAAGATTATCAGGTCACCTACGGCGATCTGGTAGAAATGGCTCTTCAAATGTTTGAAGTAGCCAGTAATTATACTGCCTCATTAAATCACTCCTTGAATGCAATCCTGTCACTTTTTGATTGTGAGAAAGCCAAGAACACAGCTTTAAATTCTAAAAAACCTAAGCTAACCAGCAGTGCAGCTATTCAAATAAGGGTTGATCTATTAAAAACAAAACTATTTGACCCGATTAATGAAGCCCTTAGTTCAAAGAAAGATGCGTCTGTTGAATCAGTTATCAAAAAACTGAGTCAGGATGATATTGATTCTTTGTTTGATTGAAGATTGGTACTGAACACTGGTAACTAAAATCACGTCTTTTTTCTTCGGGCTTTAACCCCAATTCAAATCATTCTTACTCCTCGCAATGATACCGCTTTTCAGGTCTATATCCTAAATTTAGTTGATATTTAATTATCATCTTTTTGGAAAATCCTTATCTCGTTAGCCCAGAGGGGGTATTGATCAAACGTCAAAGCCATTATTGAAAACCATCCTCTTTGAACGCTTACGCACCTTTTTTGACGGGGGGGAATTGTAAATTAAATGCCCATTTTGACAATTTTAATTTAATTTGGTTAGACTTGCTACAAATTTTAGTCAGGAAGGAATTTATATTTTTTACTTGCTATCTTATTGATGTCATAAAAAATATTATGATTTTAATCATCATATTGAGCCAATAATAATCAACGGCTATTTGATTTAAAATTTTTCCAGCCGGAAAAGATTCCTGTGTTCAAATTAAACTAAGATGCAAGTAATTCACTGAGGTTTTAACCCTTTAATAAAGGAGATATTTAATTTTAGGCATTGTGTTATATTTCTTATCATAATCTATTTTTTAGAAAATCTGATACTAGGAGATATTCATGAACTCAGTTGTCATTGCTATTGGTGCCATCGTATTGTACTTGATTGCATATAATACCTACGGAAAGTTTCTCGCACGCAAGATCTTCAAAATAAATCCCAAAGCAGCCGTCCCAAGTAAAGAACTTCAAGATGATGTCGATTTTGTACCTACAAAAAAGTCTATTCTTTTTGGCCATCATTTTACCTCAATTGCTGGAGCCGCACCGATTGTTGGTCCAGCGATTGCCATAATCTGGGGGTGGGTGCCGGCTTTGATCTGGGTTATATTCGGATCGATTTTTATGGGGGCTGTTCATGATTTTGGAGCCGTGGTTATATCTATGAGAAATCAAGGTCGATCTATTGGCGATATTGCAGCTGACCTTGTCAATAAACGTGTCCGCATGATTTTTCTTTTTATTATTTTCCTCCTGCTTTTAATAGTTGTGGCTGTTTTCTGTGTCGTCATTGGCGCGGTTTTTAGCATGTACCCAGGGGCGGTACTCCCTGTCTTTCTAGAAATACCCATTGCTGTGTGGTTGGGTTATATGGTTTATAAGAAAAAAGCCAACCATGTAACCATGAGTATTATTGCTGTTGTTTTAATGTATATCACTGTGGTTATCGGGGCATATTATCCGATCAGTATGACTGATTTTGGCATTAGCCCTGGAAACGCAATCGCCGCTTGGGTGGTCTTATTACTGGTTTACGCATATATCGCTTCGGTACTACCCGTGCAAATATTATTGCAACCCAGAGACTATATCAATTCCCATCAATTGTTTATTGCCTTGGGGATATTGCTTTTGGGAATTCTGGTTGCTCACCCGACCATGGTGGCACCTACCACAAATTTCAGCCCGTCAGGCGCACCGCCCATCTGGCCAATGTTGTTTATTACCATTGCCTGTGGTGCTCTATCCGGATTTCATGCCCTGGTATCTTCCGGTACCACCTCTAAACAAATCGATAGCGAATCCAGTGCACTGACGATTGGCTATGGTGGTATGTTGATGGAAGGATTGTTGTCAACTTTTGTTATTATTGCCTGCGGTGCGGGACTGGCCATAGGTCTGGCTGATGAAAGCGGTACTATTCTCACCGGATCTGCAGCATTTTCGCATCACTATGCCAGTTGGGGAGCAGCAGCCGGATTGGGCTCAAAAGTCGGCGCTTTTGTACATGGCGCAGCGAATATCATTGAATCGATCGGTATTCCTCATAATGTTGCCCTGGTTATTATGGGTGTTTTTGTGGCTTCTTTCGCTGCCACGACACTTGATACAGCAACCCGCTTACAAAGATATATTGTGGCAGAGATAGGGGTCGCAATTAATGTACCGCCTATGGCTAAAAAACATCCGGCTACGGCCATTGCTGTTCTTTCTGCCTTGGTGCTCTCATTTTCCGTCGGAGCAAGTGGCAAGGGTGGTTTGATCTTATGGCCACTTTTCGGAACAACCAATCAGCTTTTAGCCAGCCTGGCTCTGCTGGTCACTGCCATTTATCTGGCCCGCAGAAAAGCCCCGATTATTTTTAGCGTTCTGCCGATGATTTTCATCATATTCATGACAGCATGGGCAATGAAGATCAATTTAATCAATTATTATGATAAAGGCAATTGGCTACTTTTTAGCCTTGGCTTGATCGTTGTTGTTTTAGAGATTTGGATGGTTATCGAAAGTTTGATTGTTTTATTCAAAGTGTATGGGAAGGAACCGGAAGTAGCGACATCTTGAAATTTTCATTAAAATTATTTCGAGATAAAATGTCATATCATTCTGATTTAAAACCGTAGGTCTCATCAAGCCTCCCCAAAATTTTGACACCTATCTAGGGTGGGTCCGTAGCAAGTTCCTTGGCCCACCCTACGCAAGAACATAAATTCAAGTTCATTAACAGCCTACAAAAAATTTCTATATATGGTTGATAAGATCCTGTCCATGCCTTGGCAGGATGACAGAACTAGGTTCATTGCATATATGACACAGATTTTCGGATACTCGCTTAATTGTTATAAGATCAACAAAAAAATGTTTAAATTCTTCTGATATATAAAAAAAAGTGAAACACATTTTCATTGTATTCGACCTGACATTGAATTAAGATTATTAATAAGAAATGGCATCCTATTAGAGGTTTAAAAAGAGTATTAAATTTAAACCAAAATTACCTTCAAAGATTAACTATCCAGCTGCGTGAATAAAATGCCAGCATTATCATTTATCTTTTGATTACAAACATATGAATATTATTAAAAGCTTAGCCAGGCAAATTTTTGTTTCACTATTGTTAGTTACTGTTTGCAGCATTGCCGACGTTTCCAGTTTATGGGCCAACGATAAAACTAAAATTTTTGTTATTCCGGTTTCCGGTGATGTTGATCCTGGTATGGCCGCTTATATAGAACGGGCTTTAAAAGGTATCAAGGAAAGTTCAAACTCAGTGATCGTTTTTGAGATGGACACTTTTGGGGGGCGGGTTGATTCGGCACTTCAGATTGTGGATTACATCACAAATATCCCTAAATCTAAAACGATATCCTATGTGACGAATAAGGCCATATCTGCGGGTGCCTTGATCGCATTAGCCTCCAGCGAATTATCAATGAAGCATGGTACGACTATTGGTGATTGTGCACCGATTATGGTATCTAGCGAAGGCCCAAAAATGATGGGGGAAAAATTTCAATCACCTTTAAGAGCTAAGTTCAGAGCCCTGGCCAAAAAAAATAACTATCCTGAATTACTAGCGGAATCAATGGTTAGTATGGATAAAATTGTTTTTGAAATTTTAAAGGATGGCAAAAAATCATATATTGATGGGCAGGATTATGATGATTTGAATGCAGCTGAAAAAGAAAAAATCAGCTCTAAGAAAACGATTGTGGCTGAGGGTGAATTATTGACCATGGATGATATTGAAGCTGTTGAACTTGGTTTTTCACAAATCAGTGCGAATAGCATTGAAGAGATGTTGCAAAAACGAGGCTTTGAAAACTTCGAAATCATTAGAATTCAGGAAAGCTGGTCAGAAACATTTGTCCGTTATATCGGTACCATTTCTTCTATATTAATGATGATCGGATTTGGAGCCCTTTACGTGGAGTATAAATCCCCCGGTTTTGGACTTCCGGGTTTGATAGGACTGCTTTGCCTGGGACTGGTATTTTTTAATCAATACTTAGTCGGCTTAGCGGGTTATACAGAATTATTAATATTTGTAATCGGCGTATTATTACTGGCCGTTGAACTGTTCATATTACCGGGTTTTGGTATTGCAGGTATTTCAGGATTATTGATTATTGGCATAAGCATGACACTGGTTTTACAGGACTTTGTCCTTCCAGACCCGACGTTACCCTGGCAGGGAGAACTATTACTAAAAAATTTGGCACAAGTGATAGGGTCTTTCGTTTTTGCCTTTCTGTCATCGATTTTATTTTTTCGATATGTGGTATCGAAATCAAGTGCGTTTATCAGCGGTCCCTACCTTAAAAAGACATTAAAAGGCGCTAATGTTGATATCGATAAAAATAAAAATATTGTTGTCGGAGATACCGGTGTCGTAGATACTTTTTTAAGGCCCTCAGGAAAAGTGGCCATTGGTCAAAAAATATATGATGCCAAATCAGAAGGTGAGTTCATTGAAAAAGGTGTCGAAATTAAAGTTCTTAAAAAGAAAAACAATCAAATTATTATAACTAGAAAATAATATGGACAATGTTTATATGCTACCAATCATACTGCAAGTGATTGGTTTATTAGTTATTATTGTGGAAATCATTATACCTTCCGGTGGCTTATTGGGTATATTGGCATTGGGTTTATTTGGTTATTCGTTGTATGATGTTTTTACAAACATCTCTTCCAGTGCTGGGATGACATTTGTAGTGAGTGATATCATTTGTATTCCCATTGTGATTTTGTTCGGTTTTAAATTGTTAGCCAAATCGCCAGTGACGTTAAGAAAGAGCTTGTCCAGTGAAAATGGGGTTGTGGCACAATCCGCAGAAATTGAGCATTTTGTCGGTAAAGAAGGTATCGCCTTTACCGATTTAAGACCCTCCGGAATTGCAATGATTGAAGATCAGCGTTTGGATGTTGTAACGGAAGGTAAATATTTGAATAAAGATACAAAAGTCGTTGTGGTTTCTGTTTCCGGAAATCAAATTATTGTCAATCAAACCTTAAAATAGGAAATTTATTATGCTTGAAGTTTATATCTTGCCGGCAATTGTCGGCATTATCGTTCTGGTTTTGTTTTTGTTTGTCAGTGCTTCTATTTCCCTTTGGATTCAGGCTTTGGTTTCAGGGGCTAAAGTGGGATTGCTTAATATTATTTTTATGCGTTTCAGAAAAGTGCCTCCTAAACTGGTTGTTCAATCTAAAATTATGGCTGTCAAAGCTGGTATTAACATCACTACAGATGAATTTGAATCCCATTTTCTGGCAGGCGGAAACATTTCAAGAGTTGTTCAGTCATTGATTGCGGCAGATAAGGCTAATATTGAATTGGATTTTAATCGGGCTGCTGCTATTGATTTAGCAGGTCGAGATGTGCTAGAAGCTGTGCAAATGAGTGTTAATCCAAAGGTTATAGAAACGCCTCTAGTGGCAGCTATGGCCAAAGATGGTATTCAGTTAAAAGCCATTTCCAGAGTTACCGTGAGGGCTAACCTTGATCGTTTAGTCGGTGGTGCCGGAGCGGATACTATTTTAGCCAGAGTCGGTGAAGGAATTGTGACAACCATTGGTTCTGCGGAAACCCATAAAAAAGTTTTAGAAAATCCAGATTTGATTTCAAAAACAGTTTTAGCCAAAGGGCTCGATTCAGGTACTGCCTATGAAATCCTATCCATCGATATCGCAGATGTAGATATTGGAAAAAACATCGGAGCTGAACTGGAAACTGACAGGGCTGAAGCAGATAAAAAAATTGCACAGGCCAGGGCAGAAGAAAGGCGAGCCATGGCTTTTGCTCAGGAGCAGGAGATGCGAGCCAGAGTAGAGGAGATGCGTGCGAAAGTCGTTGAAGCGGAAGCTCAGATACCATTAGCTATGGCAGAAGCTTTTAGAGCTGGTAATTTAGGCATCATGGATTATTATAAAATGAAAAATGTTATGGCGGATACTGATATGCGGGATAAAATCGCAAGTGATGATCGAGACGACCCGAAAGAATAACAGATTAATCAACTAAAACGATTCGACATTATTTGGTGTCGAATCATTTTAACTCATTTTTGGACGTGGATGTTTTATGGATAATTTATTTATTCCTTTGATTATCGTTGTCATTATTTTTCTCAATTTTAGAAAAATAATGAAAAATAAGAAAAAGGCACTAGAGAAAAAGATCGCACCGGAGAATAGGATCCCAACAGATAATAATACAGCACCAAAAGCGAAAGGGATTTTCTCCAGAATTAGTCAAGCGCTGGAAGAGTATGCAGAAACTGCTAAAGCTGAAACAGAGGCTGCTAAAGCTAAAATAGAAGCGGCAGAACCCAGTGAAGAATGGCCACCTAAAGAAAATATCGATCCGGATAAGTATCAGGCAATCGTTGAGGAAGATATTGATACGAGCTGGCCTCCCCGAAAAAAAGAGCTGGTTGTTGAAAAACGGGAGCTAATAGAAAATGCACGGGACAATGAGTATAAACAACAACAGTTTAGGGAAGTTATTAATAAGAAAAAACAAAAAGTTAAGGTACCGATAAAGGGACCAAAACCTTGTTTTAATCGAAAAACTGATGCCACAAAACTTAGAAATGCCATTATCTGGTCTGAGATTTTAGCTCCTCCGGTATCATTAAAAGAGGAGTAAATTACGAGGCTTTTAAAGTTACTGCCAGCATTATGGTTTTAAGATAATGTTCCTTTTGATAGTCGATTCTTGATTCTATGAATTGGGAATCAGGATCTACTATCTCCTCGATGGTGCGTTTATTTTTAGCTTTCTGTTCAACAAAAACCTCATCTAGCCACATAATTTTATTATTGCAACTAAAACGCATTCTTAATCCACCGATCAATTTTTTACTTCCTGAATTGTTTTTGAAAAAACTGGCTAATCCAGAGGGAATTGCCTTGGCTGGTTAATAACTATTTCAGAGAAAGGAATCGTTTCAAAAAGGTCATTTTTTCAAATTTGACTTTGTTTTGAAAAAAAGAACAATAGTTCAAAAAAACGTCAAGATGGTTTACAACTAATATGAAAGGTATTTATGAGTGAATTTAAAGGGAGTTTCTTATTCTCCACCGGCCCTCAGGAATTAGACTTAGCCATTCACACACTTGAAGGTTTAATTAAAGGTATCGCCATAGATTCGGAAATTAATGAAAAAGAACTAAAAACAGTAAATATCTGGATTTCAGACCATATCCACCTTAAGAACCGTCATCCTTTTAACGAGCTTATTCCCCGTCTATCCGAAGTGATTGAGGATCGAATTATCGATAGCCATGAAAAATCCGATATTATTTGGCTTTGTAAAAAATTTAAAACTGATAATGTCTATTATAATAAAATTACTTCTGATCTACAGAGGCTTCAGGGGATAATCGGTGGTATTGTTGCAGATGGCGTGGTTTTGAAAAAAGAGCTGGAAAACCTGAAGGAGTGGTTGGATGATCATCATTGCTTGAAAACCTGTTGGCCATACGATGAAATTGTTACCATAATAGTAGAAGTGCTAAAAGATGGAAAAATTGATGCACAAGAACATAAAATGCTTTTAGCCTTTTTTGACGAATTTGTTTCCTATCCGGGTTATGAATCTGTTTCTGAATCATCATGCAAAGATAAAGAACTCTATCATGTAACGGGTATTTGTGCCAGCGATCCGGAGATCTTTTTTAAAAAGAAATTATTTTGTTTTGCCGGGAAAATTTCAAAAATAAAAAAGAAAAAACTTAACAAGACAATTGTTGAACTTGGTGGTGAATATTCTGATGAAATCAATCAATCTTCAGATTACCTGATCATTGGTGAAGGGAGCAACCCTGCCTGGCTATTTGCCTGTTATGGTCGGAAAGTAGAAATTGCGATTGAAATGCGTAAAAAAAGACAGAAAATGCTTTCAAATGGTGAAGAAACGTCGATGGAAATTCAGATTATTAATGAGGCTGATTTTTGGAACGCTGTTAAGTAACATCTAAGACTGATTTAAGGAGATGATAATAAAGTGTGATCATGCAGTTCTGTCAGGTTATTTATTAATGTTTTAAAGCTTTTTCCAGTTTTGTTTGGTACTCTTTAGCTTCCTGTTGTCTTGCCCACATCGAGGCATATGTTCCATTTAAAGTAATTAATTCCGAGTGCCGACCTCTTTCAGCAATCTTACCATCTTTTAGAACCAGTATTTCATCCGCATCCACAATCGTTGACAATCGATGAGCAATAACCAGAGTTGTTTTATTTTTTGAAACTTCTTTTAAAGAGATCTGAATCTCATTTTCGGTTTGTGAATCCAGGGCTGAAGTTGCCTCATCAAAGATTAGAATTTTAGGGTTTTTAAGAATCGTTCGCGCAATGGCAATGCGTTGTTTTTCACCACCTGAAAGTTTTAATCCTCGCTCACCTACTTTGCTTTCATATTGATTTGGTAAAGATTGAATAAATGCTTCGATTTTGGCTATTTGTGCAGCCTGGACAATTTCTGCTTCACTGGCATTGGGTCTGCCATATTGCAGGTTGTAATGAATAGTATTATTGAATAAAACAGTATCCTGGGGAACGATTCCAATAGCAGTACGTAAAGAATCCAGTGTCATAGATTTTATGTCTATGTCATCAATTTTGATTTCCCCACTATTAATATCATAAAACCTGAATAATAACCGGGATATTGTTGATTTACCTTCACCACTGGAACCGACAATAGCAAGGGTGTTTCCCGATGGTATGGTGAAATTGACTCCATTTAGAATCTGTCTGTCATCCGTATAACTGAAACAAACATTTTTAAATTCAACTTTACCGAGTGGTGGTGAAAAAGTTATCGCATCCGGTTCATTTAGAATCTGAGGCGATACCTCCAGTAACTCAAACATTTTGTCCATATCTGTCAGGCTTTGTTTGATTTGACGATAGACAAAACCTAAAAAATTTAAAGGGAGGTATAATTGAATCAGAAAGGTATTCACTAGTACAAAATCACCAAGGGTATAAATACCGCTAACCACACCATTTCCTGCCATTAACATGATAGTGATTAATCCCACAGCGATCAAAGCTGCCTGGCCGATATTTAAAAAAGAAAGGGTGGTAATGTTTTTAATAGCTGCTTTTTCATAGCCTGCTAAAGCATCATCATAATACTTGTATTCATGCGCTTCATTGTTAAAGTACTTGACCGTCTCATAATTAATTAGACTATCAATGGCTCTGGTATTGGCTTCTGAATCTTTTTCATTCATTCGACGCCGGTATTGTAGCCGCCATTCTGTAAACCACATCGTAAATATGATATATGAACTAATAGTTCCAAAAACAATCAATGCAAAACGATAATCGAATTTAACCAGAAAAACAGTCGTAACAATAACTATTTCCAAGAGTGTCGGGATGATGTTAAACATCATAAAATTGAGTACAAAATTAATCCCTTGAATCCCACGTTCAATGACACGGGATATGCCACCTGTTTGGCGGTCTAAATGAAAAGCCAGAGATAAATTATGCAGGTGTTTGAAGGTACTCAATCCTATCGTTCGTTGCGCATGTTGTGAAACCTTGGCAAAAATAAAGTCCCTTAACTCACCCAGTGATTGGTTTAATAACCGGGCAACGCCATAGGCAATAACTAAACTGATGGGGACTGTTAAAATTGCGATTTCCACTGATAAGGCATCAATGGCATCTTTATATAAAAAAGGGACATAGACACCAATCGCTTTTGCTAAGACCATGGCCATTAATGCGAATACGACTCTTAGTCTAAGATCCGTTCGTTGTTTCGGCCAAAGGTGGGAAGCCAGTGTTATTAAGGTTTTGAATTGATTGGATCGACGAAAGGTTTCTGTCGCATCAAAATGAGTTCGTCTCACCACTGTATCGCTTTTGTTGGAATTGCCGGCATGGATATCGGATGATTATTGTTTGATATATTATAAATTTATACTAGCTTGTCGCTATTGAATCATCTGACACTGTGGTCTCAATCTCTTTTGGCTTTTTGCTACGATGACCTGGTTTAGCAATAATTTCCAGATAAAAGGATTCGAATTCTTTTGATTCAGCCTGATCAATATTCTTTGTGATATCATCGACGTGTATAACAGTTGTACTTTCTTCGGTTTCACCGAATTTGCAATTAAAATCCCAGAAATCAATATTTTCTGGTAGACTTTTTCTCCGCTCTCTTTTTAAATATTTTCGGATTTCATTTTTGATTGATTCAACAAGTCTGGCGACTTTGATTTTAGGATGGACCAATTTAAAGGTTTTTTTCATTTCTTCTTCTTGTTTCTCTATAGATGTCAATTAAAACAGCAACTGCTATTATCGTATTTATAGTAGAAATTCAATGGTTTGATGTCAATGGATAACAAATTTATTTTCCGCTTAACCGCCAAAATGATTATAACTATTAAAAATTTAGGCAGCGGTTCGGTGGTCGAATAATCCGGGGGTCATATCCTGAATAATCCGATCAATTTTTTGAGATGCGTTTGGGTTGTCCAGTGGTCTTGGGTATTTGGGAAACAATCGATCATTGATCCAGGTGTACTCCCACCCTGTAGTGGTTTTAAGGAATTCTGATGTAAATTCAAGACCAATCTCTAAACAACCTTCAATGATGACATCAACGTAAGACTGGACAATTGGCTGATTTCGACAGGGATGATTCCTTTGTTTTGCAAAATAAATCCAGACATCCTCCCTGATGGGAATATCGTCTGACAAAAAATGGATTTGAGATTTTGGCACCGATTCACGGTAATATCCAGTTTCCCTGGCGTCAAAATTGGACAGTTCCTTTTGATCTATTGGAAATAGCACACCATTACAGCTACTATTAATGTCTGATTCAATTCCCACACTAGCCATGGGATTTGCTTTAGAAGTAGCATACCAGGATCTTTTCACTTTGTTGATTCTTACAGGAATACCTTCACCGGTGATACCGGTAATTGATCTTGAATTAGAATTAATCAGGCTACCGTAGCCAAATATGTAACAATTTTTCATATAAAAAGAATTAAGGTTAGAATTAACTTTTTAATAAATATCGCTTAAAACATTGTTCAGTAACACATCTTTTTGTGCAAGTTAATTTTATTTATGTCTGATTTCATAAGCATAGCGAAGGGACTTATCGCTCTAGGAAAATGATTCTTCGTAAGCTCAGAATAACAGCTAATCAAATATTTGAAATTTCCAATGAATCCTCTTACCAGTTATTGACTATGATTTTCGACTTTGTAAAAAAGATTCCATCGAAACAGCACCTAAAATAATCATTCCCCCGATAATCGTTTTTCCAGATGGTATTTCATTGATTATCAATATAGCCAGCAGAATACCGTATAAAGGCTCAAGACTCATGATTAATCCGATGGTTTTCGCTGACAATATTTTCAAGCTTTTCACAAAAAGACCAAAAGATAAGGCAGTGCAAAAAATACCGAGAATGGGAACCAAAAAGTAATCCTGAATTTGGATATTGAATTCCAGGAAAAAAACAGTTGGCAGCAAAACCAGAGCTGCTGAACAATTTTGAAGGAAAGTGATTTGAAGGGCAGGGTATTGCTGAGTAAAGCTTCGATTAAGCAATGATAAAATCGCAAAAGTAAATCCTGATAGAATCCCCCAGATTACCCCTAAAGTGATCTGATTAGATAAATCATATACAGGAACTACCATTATCAATCCAATGATAACCATGCCTGCCATTAGAACATCCTGAAGTTTTAGTTTTTCTTTAAAGATCAAGGGTTCTAAAAAAGTGACAAAAAGCGGGAAAGAAGCAAAGGTTAACAATCCGATGGCAACCGTGGAAATATGAATTGCATAAAAAAAACAGAACCAATGAAACGCCAACAAGAGGC
>Ga0307989_1001557_pt1 | contig 12083 bp, 11 predicted proteins | sample EllFjometagen185_FD_203164 | JGI IMG/M metagenome (GOLD analysis project Ga0307989, IMG submission 203164) | Marine microbial communities from Ellis Fjord, Antarctic Ocean - #185 | ecosystem: Environmental > Aquatic > Marine > Unclassified | place: Southern Ocean | collected 2014-10-08 | reverse complement strand
GTATAGGTGCTTCCATTCTTCACATAACGAAAGATTATCCTTTCTCCTCTCAGTACTTGAAACAAGGACAGTCCAACAGCCATAATAAAGATAAAAACTGCTACCATGCAATCCAAATCTGGACGAGCATGCAAAACCATAATGAACTTTGAATCCGGGTTAAGGTAATCTTCCAAACGATACATGAGAAACCTCCTTGCAAAAGCAAACTACTGCTTTATTTGAATGTAAAAGATCATTTTCAGAACCTTGCATTATATCACAAAAATCGAAACAAGTCAAGACTTTTCCGTTGAAATAAGCCAAAGAACGTAATTTTGCCTAAAACTAGCAAATTTGCTAATCATTATAAAAGACTTGATTTTTATACCATTTTATAGTAAAATTAGAACAATATGAAAAATACACCAGAGCTTCTAGCACCCGCTGGAAATCTCAAAAAATTAAAATTCGCCCTCACTTATGGAGCCGATGCTGTCTACTGCGGATTGCCTGATTTTTCGTTACGCTACAGAATTAACCAATTTGGCTTCAAAGAACTAAAAGAAGGCATTGAATTTGCTCATAAATTGAACAAAAAGGTTTATATTACAATAAATATTTTCCCACACAAAGATCACTTAGAAAAACTAGCTGGACATATAAAAGAACTAAAAAAGATCAAACCTGATGCTCTAATCATTTCCGATCCAGGGGTACTTGCCTTTATCAATGAACATTGGCCAGAAATCGAACTTCATCTATCAACTCAAGCAAACTGCACCAACTGGAGATCTGCAAAATTCTGGTATGATCAAGGAGTCCGAAGAGTTATCCTAGCCAGAGAAACAACTATTGAAGATATAAAAGAAATCAGAAAAAACGCTCCTGAGGTAGAACTAGAAACATTTGTTCATGGAGCAATGTGCATGGCTTATTCAGGAAGATGCATTCTCTCAAAATGGTTCACCAATCGTAGTGCCAATCTTGGAGACTGCTCACAACCATGTCGCTGGGAATACAACCTACATCTCGAAGAAGCAAAACGACCGAACTCCTTCTTCCCTATCGAAGAAGATGCTAACGGAACATATATCATGAACTCAAAAGATTTATGTTTAATTGAATATTTAAAAGAACTCCAAGAAGCAGGAATAATGTCATTCAAAATAGAAGGTCGCGCAAAGAGTATCTCCTATCTCGGAAACACTATTCACTCCTACCGACAAGCAATCGACAATCCAAAAGCTGACACTTCAAAACTATTAAAAGAATTAAAAAAATCACCATACCGCGGTTTCACTACTGGCTTCATTCTAGGAGAACAATCAGTCGAACATCGTTTCGAAACTGCCCATCAAGAAGTTGAATGGGAATTTTGTGGTGAAGTTCTAGAATACAAAGACGGACTAGCAAAAATAAAAGTCCACAACACTCTCAAACCCGGGAACAAAGTTGAAATTATTGTCCCACACGAAAAAATTATCTCTCACACTATAAAAAAACTACTAGACAAAAACGGCAACGAATTACCAGAAGCTCACGGAGGACAAACTACCGAGATCTTCATTCCTATCAAACAAGAACTAAAACCAATGAGCTTACTCCGCCGAAAATTGAAATAATCCCCCCAAACTGCTAAAATACTAATATACACACTTGCTTACTTCTTATCCTCGTAGAAGATCCCGCCACGCAGAACTTACTTTCTTACTTATCTCAGCTTGTCCTTCGTAGTTTTAACGAAGAAGGGCTTACTAGCTTACTAACTTACTAGCTTAATACAATGATAGCTTATCTAAAAGGTACAATTATAATAAAAGGTGATAACTTCATTGTTATTGAAGCCCATGATGTAGGCTATAAAGTTTTCGTTACAAATTACCTATTAAACAACTGTCAGATTGATGAACATATCGAAGTTTACACTCATCATAATATAAAAGAAGACTCTCTCGACCTCTACGGTTTTCAAACCCAAGAAGATCTAGCTCTCTTTCAAAAACTAATCTCAATCTCTGGCGTCGGACCAAAAACCGGCCTTGCTGTATTTGCAGTTGCCAGTGCTTCCGATATAAAATCTGCAATTGTTAACGGTGATTCTTCAATCCTAAAGAAAGTTTCCGGAATTGGAGGAAAAACAGCCGACAGAATTGTTCTTGAACTAAAAAACAAACTTGACGGCATTGTCGGAGTTAACATAAAATCACAAGAACAACTAACCGCAGACACCGACGTTCTCGAAGCACTAAACTCCCTCGGTTATTCCAGCTCACAAGCACGTGAAGCTATTCAAAAAATTGATACTGAAATAACTGACACTTCAGCAAAAGTAAAAGCCGCACTAAAATACCTATCAAAATAAAACACGTATCACTTAACACATATCATGGATCATTGATCATGGAACATGAAACATTTAGATATGTCCCGCATAATTCTTCATTCATAATTCCTAATTCTTTCCCCCTGGCACTAATCTCTAAGAACCAGTCACTATTATTCACGAAGTAGAATCCCGCCACGCGGGACCAATCACTAATCTCTAACAACAAATCACTATCACATTATCTATGACTATTAGAGAAGCAACAATTTCAGACAAAGAAAAATGGAACAACTTCGTTGAAACAAACGAAACAGGTTCTTTTTTGCAAACATGGGAATGGTCAGAATTTATTTCAGAGCAAGGAAAAACAATTCACCGCTTCATAGTAGAAACCCCAGAAAAAATTCTAGCAGTTTTTTTCATTTACGAAGAAACTTTAAAAGGTGGAATGAAAACACTCTATTCACCAAAGGGACCAGTCATCGATAACAATGAAGATATCGAAAAAATATTTTCTATTGCCATGGCTAAAGTAGAAAACCTTGCCCAACAAACCAATGCCATAATTTTCGAATGCGATCCAGAAACAAATAACCCAAAATACTCAGAGACTTACAATAAACTCCGTTTAGAAAAAGCCGTTAACAACGCCCAACCTCGACACACCTTAATTCTCGACATTAGACACGAAAAAGAAGAACTACAAAAACAAATGCACAAAAAAACTAGCTACAACATTCGTTTAGCCAAGAAAAAAGGTGTCACAGTCGAAGTTGATAATACAAAATTCAAAGAATTCAATGAACTTCTGAAGAAAACCACAAAAAGACAAGCAATTACCATGTTCAACCAAAAATACTTTCTACATCTTTTAAAACTTCCTTTTGTTAAACTATACTTAGCAAAATATGAAGGAAAATATATTGCCTGCAACATAATGATCTTCTGGAACAAAACCGCCATCTATTTATACGGTGCCTCTGACTATGAATATCGAAATGTCATGGCTCCACACTTGCTCCAATGGGAAGCAATCAAAAACGCCAAAGACCAAGACTTCTGGTTCTACGATTTCTGGGGTGCTGCTCCAAAAGATTCAACTGGAAAAGAAGAAAACTGGTTCGGCTTCACCAAATTCAAAATGGGCTTTTCTCCAGACGCTGAAATTACAGAATATCTCGGAACATACGAAAAAGTCTACTCCCCCGTTAAACTTGGAATTTACCGATTCCTACAACAACGATTCAAAAAATAAATATTTTTATTATATCTCACAAATGCTCTCTGTCTCGCAGAGAGCATTTTTTTACATCCAAATATTCAAACCCTATCACTGAAAGGTGATCCCGCCACGCGGGACATACTACATATTTATCCCGATTCTCGAGAGAGGCGGGACTACACCCTATCACCGTAGAGTGATCCTGTTGACAACAGCACTATCAATTGCTAAGATTAAATATTCACAAATCACTGGAGAGTTCAATGAGAACAAAAACAAAAGTCCTTTGTATTATCATTCTTCAAGTATTAATGATCAACTGCGCAAGTTCAAGAAACAACAAACCTCAGAAAAACATATTTTCGTTTATTCCAATAACAGATACTGTAACCGTCGACACGATAATTTTCAAATTATACAAAAACGGCTATATTTCAATAAACAAAGAACAAACTGAGTTCGTCAGTCCAACAGTAGTTCCACAAAACAGTCACTTGTACAAAAAATCTTATACAAAATTCTCAGACGACACCAAACAAAGCGCCAAACTGTATATTGTTCTTAATCAAGAAGAAAAAATCATAGGACAACTACTACTATGCTCCGACGGATCATCCGCCTACATTTATAAAAAATAACAAAAAAATAATCTTCGTAATACGAGGATTTTTTTAATTGAATCAACATCCCAAGCATGATATAATACCAATATAAAAGAAAGAAAAAAATGCCAAAAACAGGAATTAAACAATCCATATACTTTTTCATTACACTCCTGATGTTGAACTTCATCTACTTTTTTATTTACTTCATATATCTAGACTCCATTATCTCATTAATAAATCTCTGGTTCATCACACTCGTAACAGTTAGCTACTTTGCTCTAATGCACTTTCTCAAATGGAAAGTCTGGGAAATTCTCTCATATCTAATACTCGCATTGTACTTCGTTTTCAGCTTAGTAAACTTTGCCTACTTCAAAGTCTTTGAAACTTTCATCGACATTAAAATAAGCAGCCTCAACACAGTCAACGGATCAATGTTTAATTTACTAAAAGACTATTTCTTCTTAATCCCCCTAGAACTGTTCCTATTAGCAACAATTATTTTCATAATGATTATAATTGCCAGAGTTCATTTTGAACACACAAACAAATTTCCGTCACTAAACTTCCAAGACACAAAAATTCAACTCCGGTCAAAACGTCGCTACTCAACAATAGCTATAATGATCATAATCTTTGGAGCTATAAATTTTGCCGGTGTTGCTTCTGCTCAATATTTAATCAATAATCCCCAAGAAGACTGGTGGGATATCAAAAACCAAATGTTTGACATCGGTTTTGCAGGACATCTGTATACTCAAGCTGCCTCAATTCAAGACTACAGCAATGATCAACAAATCCCACTCACAACAAACATCAAATCAACCCCAGACCCATTCACCGAAAGACTCAACTTCCTAAATTCTGAAAACTTCCGAGCTCTCACACCACTTGAACAAACAAAACAAACATACAACGTATTATCATACTTATCAAAGAAAACATCTCCCGGGATTCAACTCCCTACGTTCAAAAAGAAACCCAATGTTTTAGTTATTCAACTTGAATCAATCGGAGGCTGGGCCGTCAACAACGATCCTAGCCCAATGCCCTATCTCAAAGCATTAATTGAAGATAATATTTCTGTTCCTGATTTTCACGCAAACAGTTGCGAAACAATTAACGCAGAATTCTCAACCAACTGCAGTTTTCTACCAAACTCCTTTGAACCAGTCAGCTATTCTCACCTAGAAAACGACTACCAGTGCTTACCAGAAATTTTAAGTGAAAAACACAATTACGATTCTTACTTTTTTCACGCAAATCTAATGGACTTCTGGCGCAGAGATATTTTAATTCCAGCCTGGGGCTTTGAAAACAATTACTTCACCCCATATTACAATCAAAAAGCCTACGACAAATATGTTTTTGATGACGCAGTAAATACGCTTAGCAAATCAGAAAACCCATTCTATGCTTACATTGTTACATTCACAGCTCACTCACCACACAACCTTGAGCTAGTTGAATATCATAAAAAAGCAAACAATCTCAACATTGTCCCTTTCTCCGGTACTATTAACCCAGAATACAGCAACATAGAAATTGACGAAGACGAACTTCGTCTATATTACGGTTTTCTAAAAGCTACAGATGACTCCCTCGAATTCTTAATGAATAAACTAAAAAATAACGGATTGCTTGAAAATACCATTGTTATAATTCACAACGATCATCGCTATTACAATTTCTTGAGTAACAGCGTTGAAGACTTTTATAACTACAACGTAAATCCATTCGTAATGATCCTTCCTGACAAACAAAAAGGTATAATTCAAAACACAGCGACTCACATAGACATTAGTCCTACTGTGTTAAACTTAATCGAAGAAGAAAGCTATAAGAAACCAAACAATTTCCTCGGTACCAGTCTTTTTTCCGAAAATTTTCCTAACCAAGCGTTCAATAAATGTCTAGGAAAAATTTATTACAAAAATAACGACGTAATTATCAACGGAAATGCCAAAACAAATCAATTCTATTTCACCTACGAAAAAGAACCACTCAGTGAAAACAAAAAACAAACTTGGCGATCGCTAATAAAACGATTCATTCAAACCAGTGACACCGCTATCTTCAATAATCAAATCATTGAATAAACTGACGACATCTCCCAACAAAAATTAAGCAAAATTACTTAGGAAAACACAATAAAACCACATATTGACGAGACTGGATAACATTTTCATATGCTATCCAGTTTTTTATTTGTACAATAACCAATATAACACAACGCAGAAAACACCAAACCAATTTTCCATATTTGATTACAAGTAATGTTTTAGGTAAACATAGTTTATTTAAGAACAATCATTTTTCACAAATTCTCAATAACAATCTTAAATATTATCAAATCAAATTAAATTTCAAACTACATTGTTTCTCCATATTACCATCTCACTTTCATTTAATCATAACACCAACAAAAAAACACAACATTTCATACATTATGAGACAAATAAAATATTTCACAGCCAAACAAATACGAAATCATCCAGAATATGTATCAATAATTAATCCCACGATAAAAAACCACGCCCCTCCCACAACGGACTGCAATGCAGTCCATTATGGGAGGAGTGATTTCCATGGAAGTTGGAACAAACGATACAAAAACACCATTTGGCAAAAAAGTTTCAATTACAGAATTTTAAATTCAGAAAAAAGATACAACAACGCAATCAATTATGTGAAAGACAATTGGATGAAGCATAATTTATCAACAAAATATTCAAAACACCCTTTCGCCCACAGCGGACTGCAATGCAGTCCGTTGTGGGACATCAATATTATAAATCATGAAAATCAATAAATCACAAAAAATATTCTATACTTGCCTTTCATTTATAATAGGCATTCTTCTTGGCAATTTCATGCACAGCACAGCCTCGCTGTACATATGTGCAATATCACTCATCATTTTTTTAATAATCTACCTTTATAAAAAAAAATTCATCATCCTATGCCTGCTAATAACTTCAATCGCCATTCTATACTTCCAATACTACGAACCACCAGACGATTCTTCCCACATAAAATTTTACAACGGCCAAAACACAACATTCACCGGAACACTTCTCGAACCCGACGAACGAGTCGACCACACAAAACTCACGATTAAATCCAAAACACCCGCCAAAGGACATGTCCTCATAAAAACAACACTCTATCCCAAATATCACTACGGCGACAAACTTGAAATCACCTGCAAACTACAATCACCTGAACCAATCGAAAACTTTCGCTACGACAACTACCTCGCCAGACACAAAATCTACTCCGTCTGCTATTCACCGAGAATAAAACTAATCTCAAAAAACAAAGGCAACAAAATCATTGCCATTCTTCTTAATTTCAAATCAACTATTCAAACTACTATAAATAATACTCTACCAGAACCACACGCCTCCTTCATGTCCGGAATTCTGATCGGCGCGCGAAAAGGAATCCCCGAAGATCTGATGCAAGCCTTCAACCGCACCGGCGTCACTCACATAATCGCCATTTCCGGCTACAACATCACAATAATTTCAATCATGATAATGAACTTTTGTTTAAGCATGGGAATAAACAGAAAGAAAGCATTCAAATTCATTATTGTCGGAATAACATTCTTCGTTATAATAACCGGAGCTACCGCTGCCGTTGTCAGATCTGCAATTATGGGAATAATTGTGCTATTAGCCAAACAACTAGGCCGAAAAAGCAACACAGAGAACATTCTTGCCCTTACCGCTACCCTAATGCTCATTGTGAACCCCAAAATCCTCCTATATGACGCCGGCTTTCAACTTTCATTCTTAGCCACTATGGGCCTAATTTACCTATCACCAAAGGTAGAACCGCTTTTCAAGTGGGTCACAAACAAATTCGCCATTAGAGAAAACCTAACCTCCACAATATCCGCCATTACCATCACCACTCCACTAATACTTTATCAATTCGAAAGGTTCTCAATTGTCGCCCCAATAGTTAATTTACTAATTCTCTCCTTCATTCCCCTATCAATGCTCACCGGCTTCATTCAAGTTATAACCGGATTAATTTACATACCTCTTGGAAAAATTATTGGCTATACATCCTATTTCATTCTCGAATACATTATCAGAATAATCCAATTCTTCGCCAAATTTAATTTCGCCTCAATTGAAATGTCAGTCTCCTTTCCAATAATGATAATTATGTACATCGGACTATTCTTTTTCTGTATAAAAAAAGACTCACACATTGTGTGAGCTGATTTTCTTACTTACCATCTAAAATATGTTCACCGATATAACCATGAACACTAATAACATACTTATTATTACCAACAACAGAAGCAATCCATCCAGACAAAAGCCCTGACAAACCACCCGCTAGCATATATAGACTGAGTGACAACATTTCCATACTGTAACCAAACTTCAAGCCGACGAGACCACCTATCAATCCACATACCGTCACAACCACAAGCTCATGTTTCCCGGCAATAATGAATACGGCCAAAAACATACTAACCAATAAACATGAAAGAAAAAATGCAACCATTATTGCTATAAAAACAATCAAAAGACAAGCCGCAAAAGGAGACAAAACAAAAGCAAAAACCGTAACTAAGACCAATCGAAATACACCAAAGAAATTGTACGGCACAGGTTTTAATTCATCAAACAAATCCCATATTTTCTCATTAATCCAATACATCAAGCCCAAAGTAACAAAAAAATTGATCAAATTATTTAAGTCATCAGTAAAATCAAAAGTTAAAAACGTAATTTCAAAATAACCGTAAACAAATCTTCCAACACAAATACCAAGAACAATACTTCCGACAAAAGAAGCAACAGTAAAAATTACTCCCCACACTTCCAACGTTTCCTCACTCGGTTTCAACCACCGAAAAAAGGCTTTCCAATTATACCCGAAAATGTTCATAGCACTAAAAACCGTTTTATGAATATTCCAAGTGAAATCAAAATTCGCTACAAAAAAGCCTACTTCAATCCCAATGACCGCACCAACAGCAAATCCTGCCAGGGTCCAGCCAAAAAAATAATTCAAAACATTTACCACAGAAAAAACAAGAACTAACGCAATAAGCATTCCCAGAGCATACATCCTTGTAACCTTCATCCGTGCCTCCCAGTTAGTGTTAATTGAAAAGAACCAAAACTACTTAATAATTTAACTTAAAAACTAAGTTTTGTCAATATATGAAAAAAGCAATAATCATTTTTATAATAATTCTAGCCCTTTTATCAGGTTCAATTATATTATTTACAAACAAACACCTTCTAGAAATTAACTCAAGCGAAACATTCAACTCCACAGATGAAATACTCTCAATTCACTATTTAGACGTTGGCCAAGGCGACGCCATCCTCATCCAAACACCCAACAAAACCGACATTCTAATTGACGGCGGTCCAGATAACTCGATACTAAACGAACTAGGAAAAGTCATGCCATTCTACGACAACACAATAGACATAATAATCCTCACCCACCCCCACTCCGACCACGTAGTCGGTCTCACCGAAGTTCTACGCCGATACCAAATTAACAAAATATACTACACAGGCGTAATTCACACCAGCCCCGACTATATTGAATGGCTAAAAGAAATAAAGAAACAAAACATTCAAACAATAATTATCGACGAACCGATTTTGCTTGAGCTTGAAAAAGACATCAACCTAGAATTCCTTTACCCTTTCAAAAGCTTAAACAACAAACGAGTCACCGAAATAAACAACACTTCCATAGTCAATCGCCTTGTCTACAACGAAATTTCATTTCTCTTCACAGGAGACGCCGAAATAGAAGTCGAAGAAGAACTAATGGAACACGAAACTCAATTATCCTCATCAGTTCTAAAAGCCGGACATCACGGATCACACAGTTCTTCATCAATTGACTTCATAAAACAAGTAAACCCCGAAATATCAATCATTCAAGTCGGCACAGACAACAAATTCAACCACCCCCACCTAATTACCACCAAAAGACTCGAACGCCTCGAAATCCCAACCTACCGAAACGACCTCCTCGGCACAATCTCAATCCAAACCAACGGCCAAATCATGCAATTATCACATTAACAATAGCTTTTAGGTCTTAGGTATTAGACAATAGATATTAGTTATTTCTATTTGTATATATCACTCGCTTAATTCCTTTTTCCTTTCCGTGCAAATTTTCAGCTTGCCCGCCATAGTTATGAAATACAAACGACGGCTGGGTATTTTTCGTAATCTTTTGTAATTTCGTATCAGCAAAATCACCTATTTACAAAACCAAATTTTCTGCTATAATAGAGACAACATTAATTCCTATCTAATTACAAACTTACAAAAATATACATATTTTCGTATTTTTCGTAATTTTTAGTATTTCGTAACCTATGAAAAAAGAACGCACATTTGTTGCCATTAAACCAGATGGCATCCAACGCTCATTAATCGGAGAAATTATCTCAAGATTTGAAAGAGCTGGCTTAAAATTTGTTTCATTCAAATTTGTTGTTCCAACTGAAGATCAATGCTGGAAACATTACAACAAAGATGATGCTTGGTTCGAAGAAAAAGGAGCAAAGATTGTCGCTAATCGTAAAGAAGCAGGTTCAGCAATTGAAAAAGAAGCAAAGGAATACGGAAAAGACATTATTGGTCAACTTGTAAAATTCATGACTTCAGGACCAATTCTAACAATGGTTATCGAAGGTAACCAAGCTGTAAATATAGTAAAGAAAATTGTTGGAGGAACAGAACCAACTACATCAGACGTAGGTACTATTCGTGGTGACTTCACTCTAGACTCATACCAACTTGCCGGTGTTGACGAAAGAGCAGTTCGAAACCTAATCCATTGTTCAGATCAAGTAAGTGAAGCTGAACGAGAGATGGCTATCTGGGTAAAACCAGAAGAAATCATCAACTACCGCCTAGTCCAAGAACAAATCCTTTATGATGTAAACCTAGATGGAACTTTAGAATAAAAACTTTCTCAAAGCACCCTTATTTTTCACTAAAACAAGGGTGTTTTTTTATTTGATAATTTAAGTCTATTATGTTAACATAAACTATTATTAGTTCATTAACAACAAATCCACCAGGAGAAACACATGGAAACCTACAAAGTTGCTATTATCGCCAATCTCCGAGCCCGAGGTGGACGCGCAATCAAAGCTCTTCATCCTATTATCAGATATACAGAAAGAAAGAACCAAAAGAAAAGATTTCTAATTGAAACACCAAACGATCTAAGTTGCATGGCTGAATCAATTATTCGTGTCATCAATGAATTCGAAGCTGACCTAATTGTCATCTTTGGTGGAGATGGAACCCTACATAGAGTTGTCGACAAAATAAACTATCTGTACAAAACAGGTGAAATTAAAAGAAAACCTCCACTAGCTCCAATTGGTGGTGGAACTCAAGAATCACTTCTGAAATGGTTAGGTTGGAGCAATCCAAAAGATGACATTCTCAAAATCCTCGGACTTAGTAAACTTCCATACAAAATTTTTACAAAAATTGTAAATACTCCTCTTGATCATCTACCACTAAGAAAAATCAAACCGCTTAAAATTACCTATAATAATGCAAAAGAGAATAATGAACTTCAAGACCTGTATGGCTTCATATTTATCATGGGTGCCGTTAATAGAATAATTGAATTATATGACCAAGACGACAAATCCCTTGCAGTTGGTTTGAAGCACATCACCCTTGGAGCACTAGCCTCAATTACAGGATACCCAAAATCTCACGCTCATCTAGTTCACCAATTCAAAACTAAAATTACTGGCAATGGTAAAGAAATCCAACATGATAATCCATTAACAATTATTGCCAGCGTAACTAAGTCTCTTCTATTTGGTATTAAACCATTGCAAGGACATGCAGAAAGCAATCAATTTTATGTAGGATCATACGCAATCCCAGCCTGGATGATATCCCTAATT
>Ga0307989_1001555_pt1 | contig 12098 bp, 10 predicted proteins | sample EllFjometagen185_FD_203164 | JGI IMG/M metagenome (GOLD analysis project Ga0307989, IMG submission 203164) | Marine microbial communities from Ellis Fjord, Antarctic Ocean - #185 | ecosystem: Environmental > Aquatic > Marine > Unclassified | place: Southern Ocean | collected 2014-10-08 | reverse complement strand
TTATTCATATTTTAAAATCCTATTACCTTTTTAACAATAATTTTGATTCACATTTAGTGGCTAAAAATATTATTAAAAAATCATCCATCAATTCACCTGAACAATTATTTAATATATTTGTAGCAGCAGGGATCTGGGATCAAAATGAAAATATTAATCTTTTGGCCATGCAAATCCCCACGATCTTTTCAAAAGAGGTGCTGGAACATGAAAAAAAACTGACGGCAGTTCAGACTAATTTTTTTGAAGACCCTTTAAGACAGGATTTGACGGATCTGCCGTTAATAACTATTGATGGCCAGTCCACCCTTGATTTTGATGATGCCATAAGCCTTGAGAATACGGAAAATGGATATAGGCTTGGAATACATATCGTTGATGTTGACGCCTATATTAAATCCAATGACCCCATTGATCTATCGGCACGGGATCGCGCAAGTTCAATTTACATGCCTGACGATAAACTACCCATGATACCCCCTCAGCTTTCCGAGGACCTTTGCAGCCTGAAAGAGAATGAAATACGACCGGGTATCAGTACCATCATAAAAATGAGCCGGTTTTTTGAAATTCAGGATTACAAGGTTGTTCCCAGTATCATCAAGGTCCATAAACAGATGACTTATTCCGAGGCAAACCTGTTGAACGGGAAAAATGATCCGATTACCACTCTTTATAAAATTGCTACACTCCTGCGGGAAAAAAGGCTCAAGGCCGGTGCTATTCAAATTACCCTCCCAGAAGTAAATGTATGGATTGAAGATAATCAGGAGATTGGATATTTAAAAATTGATCGGGAAAACCCTTCTCGCATGCTTGTGTCTGAAATGATGATTTTTGCCAATTCTCTTATGGCTGAATTTCTTTCAAACAATAACATGCCTGCAGTTTTTCGGTCCCAGGCCCAACCCAAAAAAAGACTTTTCAAAGGTATTGAAACATCTTTGTCGTTAAATTTTATGCAAAGAAAACAATTGAGCCGGGCCATGATTGGAACAACTCCGGAAAGCCATTCCGGCCTGGGTGTAAAAGCATATGTCACGGCCACATCACCCATCAGAAGATATCATGACCTTTTGACACAACGACAGATAAAGGCCATTTTCGGTTATGGCAAAGCATACTCCAAGCCTGAACTTGAAACAATTCTCCAGACCATTTCACCGAGCATTGCCAATGCCGGCCGGTTGCAGGCATCAAGAAAGCGTTACTGGATTACCAAATTACTGGAATCAAAAAAAGGAACAGCTTATGAAGCTCTGGTCCTTGATTGTCACAGAGATCACTACAATGTACTGGTCAAGGAATTTATGCTTGAAGCAAAACTTCCCCCAAGCGGCATCAGATTAAAAAATGGTGATATCGTCCAGGTGACTGTCCAGCATGCTGACGCAAGACGTGACCAATTGTCTTTATTTGTATAAAAAAACTGTTTAGTGTTTAAAACTTCTTTGACCGGTATAAACCATTGTTGCATTGTTTTCATTACATGCGTCAATGGACTGGTAATCGTTCAAAGATCCTCCCGGCTGAACCACGGCTTTCACTCCCTGGTTAAGTCCCACATCAATACCGTCTCTAAAAGGGAAAAATGCATCTGACACCATGGCCGACCCTATAAGGCCACCTTTGACTTTTTTTACATCATTCTCAATTTGTGCCCTTTTATCAACATCGGTTAAATCGGCAAAAGAGACTCCATATTGCTCAAAGCAATATCTATCGGCAAGTTTCCGGTAGGCCTTATCAACTGCTATTTCTGCGACCCCTACCCTGTCCTGCTCACCTGTTCCAATCCCCACCGTAACATTGTCTTTTACATAAATCACTGAATTGGATGTGATCCCCGATTCCACGAGCCACCCGAACAGCATATCCTGTAACTCCTGTTTTGTCGGCTCTCGATTGATCTTGTAGGTTTGACCTTTATAATCAGTAGTCGCCACAATCAGATCCTTTTCAGACAGAGTTTGAGGAACAAAAGACCACTGAGCAACCATGCCACCGTCCATAAGGCTTTTAAAATCAATCACCCGTTCACCAATAAAACTTTGAAGTTTATCAATATCATTTATCCTGATCACCCTTAAATTTTTTCGGGCTCCCAATATGTCGAGTACTCCATCCTCAAATTCCGGTGCTACCACAACTTCAGCATACTGATTAGCAATGGCTTGAGCCGTGGCCTTATCCACAGATTTATTCAATGCGATGCATCCGCCAAAGGCTGCCACACGGTCTGCCATATATGCTTTATGATAGGCTTGTTCAAGGCTTTGTGCCCTGGCAGCGCCACAGGGATTGTTATGTTTGACAATCACAGCACAGGGGGTGTCCGTAAAATATCTTAAAATATTCAGGGCATTGTCAGCATCCGTGAGATTGGTTTTTCCCGGATGTTTTCCAGATTGAAGCAATTCAATATCAGACACCAGGTATTTACCAGGGGCGATGGTCTGGGCATCTCCAAGGGCCAGATTCCCATTGGCTAGCCTGTAGAGAGCTGCTTCCTGCCCTGGGTTTTCACCATACCTTAAGCCCTTTTTAACCCCTTCAATCACCCATGACACTTTTTCATAAAAAAGGGTTTGCCTTTTATCCTTGTCAACAAATGAGACTTCCATCTGTGGTGTAAAATGATCGTCCATAATTGTTTTATACATTTGTTTAAGATCTTCGGCCATGACTTATTCTCCTGATTTATAGCATGATTTAATATCATTTGCCGGTTTTGCGGCAAGATAACGGCTGATGGTCCTGTCATAGGTTGCAGTGTGCTCAAAGGCTTTTTGGGCAAGTCCAAATCTGTCCTCAAGGGATAACACCCCGTTATTGGCCTTAAGCTTTTCCAATATTAAAGGATAAGAAAAAGGATCAACCACGGATGCCACCCGGATAAAATTTTTGGCAGATGCCCTGATCATGGTTGGACCGCCGATATCAATATTTCCCCGTGCATCTTCCAGGCTCACCCCCTCTTTGGCAATGGTTTCACTAAAGGGGTAAAGATTAACCACAACCATATCTATGGCAAGGGCACAAGTTCTTTTTAAATCGTCCTGGTGGGCATCATTATAGGTTTCTGTCAGCAGACCCAGGTAAATCTTGAAATCGAGAGTTTTAACAAGCCCTCCCTGAGTCTCAGGCTGGCCGGTATAATCTGACACCTGTTTTAAACAAGCGTCGGCTTTTTGGCCCAGAATCTCTTTTATTTTACCATATGTTCCACCGGTTGATAAAATTAAAATCTTTGGATTCACCTCGACCAGACCCGGGATAAATGTCTCAAGACCGGATTTATCAGACACACTGACCAGAATAGTTTTAATTTCTACCAAATCATCAATTTTTTCGACTACATTCTTAGCCATGATCTTTCCTTATATTTATGTAAAAAATTAATATTTTCCTTTTAATGATCCAAATTAATAATATGATTACCGCCTTAAAGTCAAGGTCCTAAACCAGTTGAAAAAGCTACTCCATTTCCATACATCCCAATGACCTATACTTGGAGAAGACTTATAGAAAAAATATTTTTAATTTTCTTTAATCATCAAATTCATTACCCGGCGATGAATTAGAAATATTGTCCATTTTTATCGAATAAAATTCGATGGTTTTTGATTCATTTTAGTGGTTTCTTGAATTATTATTGTTGACATTGCAATTTTATTCGGTATATACAATAAATAACCGAATAAAATTTTATAAGTTTAGGAAAGATGCCATTTTAATTTTGGAGACCAAATGGACAACATTGACAGACACACCTTAAAAGCCCTTCAACTGGACGGACGGAAAAAAAACAGTGACCTTGCCAAAGAGGCCGGGCTTGCACCATCTACGATGCTTGACCGGGTGAAAAAACTTGAGAGCAAGGGAATTCTCAAGGGATACAGGGCTGTTGTAGATCCTGAAAAAGTTGGACTCAATGCCCAGGGGTTTGTCTGCATTTCCTTGGATCGTCATCAGGTTAAGAATATTGAGGTGCTGGAAAACGAAATTAAGAAAATTTCCAATGTCCGTGCCTGTTACCATATTACAGGTAGATTTGATTACCTCCTCCATGTGGTTGCACCGGATCTTGGCGATTTTGGAAGCCTTATAAAGGAAAAACTGGCTACAATTCCGGGCATGGGGAAAATTGAAACATTTATTGTATACGCAGAAGTCAAACCTGACCATGGATGCCCCATTGACGCAGCTTTAATTTAACAAAAAAACCGAAAAAGAATAAAAAAGGGAAAGGAATCACCATGACAAATCTTAAAGAAATACTAAAAATTGAAACAAAGGATTTAGACATTGTAAACCAGCTGATCACAAATCCTGATAACAAACTGGTCAAAGAACTCTATGCCCTTATTGAAAAATTTGGCGGCGCAGCAGCTATTAATGAGAAAGCAAAACTTGCCAGGAATCCTGAAACCTTGATGCAGCGTCTTAAAGACATAAATTCTCCCTATGTTGCAGACATTGAATGGTTAATAGAACAAAGAGACAAAAAGGCCTTTGTTTCAATGGATGACTATTGCAAAAATATTTTGGGAAGTGATGCTGATACATCATTGATTGATTTTTCCAATGCCGTCACCCTTGAAGTCAGTGCCATGCAGTTTTTCCCCTGGTTGATGGCTCAGGCCAGACAGGCTATTGAAAAAAAAGAGCTGCTTCCGGGCCGGATTATCCGAGTAAGAAATATGGCTGAACAAGCTGAAGATGATGGAGATATAATGGCAACAGCACTGGCCATGCAGGTTATCGGTGCCAGCTATGTGGAGTCCCTTGATACCCGCGGAACAGACGGTAGCAACATTCACCTTGGAGGAGGCCCTGAAACCCTATCAGGTTTTTTTGGCGGAATCGGACAACCCAATGAGTATCCCATAAAATGGGCAGAAGAATATCTCAATTATTATACAACCTATGGCATTAAGGAAGTGCTGAATATAAATTCCGGCACTATTCTCTTAGGCTATATGATGCACAGACTTGGAGTGGATATCCAGTTTAAAATATCCGTATTCGTGGGCATAGACAATCCTTACTATATCATGTGGACTCTCATGATGGCCAAGCTTTTCTCACGCAAGGACGGCTCAACATCCCTTGTGGGATTCAACCTTTCCAATTCTGTGAATAATGATACCATCCGCCAGGCCAATGCCATCAGAAAACAATTAGGTTTAGAAAAACAAGTTCGATTTGAGCATCATATCACGGAAACCTATAAATCTATTGTTCCCCAACCCTACAACCGCCGGGACGAGCTTGTACAAATCGCCCAAGAAGTCCCTAATATTTCAGCCAAGCATGAAGGCGGGGAGCCGGAAATTGAATCAACAAGGGAACATCCATCTGATATCTTTGATTATTTTTTGGCCAAAAAAGACATACTGAAAAATGGCCAGATGGATACTTTGATGGGCAACTATCTTGACAAGCATCATTCAGTTAACCAGACTGCCGGAGCATTGATCAAAGCAGGCATCGGTGTCATTGCAGCCCAAAATTTACATTAATCCCCTATACAAAGGATATAAAAATGATTCCATCAAGAATGCATCAGTTTTTGCACGAAACCCTTCCTGAAAGTGTATGGAAAAACCGGTTGATTAAAGACGGCCCTTTAAGATTTCTTGAATTCGGCCCTCTGGACATTGACCGTCTCCAACGTTTAGGAATAAAAGTAGACCGCCTGGGGCCAAGACTTACATCCTGCATGTGGGATGAAGACAGTCCCTTGGAAATTGGTGGATTTCTCGTGGTGGACAACCTTGCAATGGGTCAGCCATCCATGGGTGGCACAAGGATGCTGCCGGATATCACCCCGGATATTATCCATAACCTTGCAAGGGGCATGACCCTTAAAAATGCAGCAGCCGACCTTCCTTTTGGTGGCGGAAAATCCGGTATTGTAAGACCTGAAAATCTAAATGGAAAAGACCGGCATGAAGTCATCAAAGGATTTGGACGACTTTTAAAACGATACAAGGAGATTTATATCCCGGGTCCTGATGTGGGGACCAATGACGCTGACATGAAAACCTTTGCCATAGAAAACGGTCTGGATAATGTAGTATCAAAACCGGCTGATATGGGCGGCAACAGGATTGATGAACTCGGCGGTGCTGCCAATGGTGTTGTGGTGGCCACAAAAGCACTCCTCGAACATCTGCCGAAATTAAAACAACTGCCCCAGTTTAAAGATATGGTCATTCCAAAACCTTCGGACCTGGATATCCTCATACAGGGTTTTGGAGCTGTGGGGGCTCATGTAGCACGAATTTTCCATGATTATGATCCTGAAGACTGTCCCATTATCAAAGGGATCAGCGATGAAAACGGGTATCTTTTAAATTCAGACGGACTGCCAATAAAAGAACTTTTTGACATGTGGAAGGAGTTTGGTGCGGTCACACAAAAATATTTCCATGATAAAATCCTTCACAAGGAAAGTATAGGACCCAACCATACCTTCTTTTCCAACTCTTCCAACAACCTTCTCACCGAATCTGCATTCTGTCTGGTTCCGGCATCACCTGTATTTAATTACCTGGATGTAAATTCCACAACAAAACCGTCCATGACCACAGACAGAATGGGGACATGGCGAATCATAGTTGAAGGAGCAAACACCTACTCTCCAAATCCTTCAAAAAAAGCCGGGCGCAGAAGGATGGAACGTCATGTCTACAGAGATAAAGGCGTGCTCATTGCAACAGACTATCTGGTTAACTCAGGCGGGGTTATTTATGCCGCCCATGAAAGGATTGTCCCCACACCGGATCACCTGCTGATCCCCAAAGACCAACTGGGAAATCCCGATGCCATAGAAGCTTGGCTTGAAAAAAACAGGGAAGATTTTGCAAATCTTGCTGAAATCCGCAGAAAAACAGCTGTTGAAAAACTTGAAACAGTTATCCGGAGAAATATGGAAGAGCTTATTGACGGTCTTTGCAAAGATGCAGACAGTTTACCCTGTGAAATCGCAGAAAAAATAAGTGTTCAGCGAATCGCCTCCATGGAAAAGTCAAGGACTGCCCAGGATATCATGGAAGAAGCCCCCACTATTGGTTTAGATCAAAGCGTGACCAATGCTGCCCAATTGCTGGTGGATGCTCATGTTCCAATTGTCAATGTGGTGTCTAAAAAAGGCAAACTTATCGGTATCGTTACCAACTGGGACATTACCAAGGCCATGGCCTCCAAACTGCCCATGGATTCTCCATTGACCAAAATCATGACGGCTGATGTTATAACAAATAGCCCCGATGCAACGATCATTGATTGCATTCGAAAGCTGGAAAACCATGAGATATCTGCTATGCCAATTGTTGAAGACGATAAAGTGGTCGGTGTTATCACCGGTGATATCCTTGCAAGAAGAACCCTTTTCAGGCTGCTGCAAACCATGACATAAATGACCTCATCTCAAATTTTTAACCTTAAAAGCTGCCCTAAAGAACCATTCTTTAAGGCAGCTTTTAATCTGTTTTATCACTCTAATAGTTTTATTCTATATTAAGACATTAAATTAATTTTTTATTAAACCATTAGACATCTTTTATTAATGAGTCAGCTACCATTGAAGTCAAAAACTTAACATCAACATCCATTTTATAATACTTGTTCAAATCACTCAGCTGAGAATGGCAGTTTTCACATGCGGTTACAAGCATAGATGAATGGGTTGCCTTTACCTGGTCAGCCTTTACTTTTGCTGATTTCATTCTAAAATCATGGGTGTCATCACCCAAGGCAACCAGACCGCCTCCTCCTCCACAGCACCAATTATCCTCAGGTTTTTTTGACATGTCTGTAAAATTATCTGTTAGATGGTTTAAAATATACCGGGGCTCATCCATTACACCGCCATTTCTGGCCATCTGACAGGGATCATGATAGGTGATGGTCCCTTTAAAAATATTCTTTTCAACTTTTATCCTTTTCTCCCGGATGTATCTTGCATGAACCTGGGTAATAGATGAAACTTTGAAAGACTGTTTTCCCGACATTTGTTTCAACACCCGGAAGGCTGTTCCGCATTCGCATATACAGACCTCTTTTACGTTGAGACGTTTTGCTTCATTGATGATGCGATCCATGATCAATTTCGTTTTGGAAGGATCTCCCACAAATGCTCCGAAATTGACTGCCTCAAAAAAACTCAAGGTCCAATTCTCCTGTGCTGCATTAAAAACCGCTGCCGCCGGTATAATTGAATGGGCTCCTGCCAATGCAACATAAAGGATATCTGCATCTTTCACCTCTGTTGGAATAGGAATCTGGCCTGCTTCAATTTTCCATTTTTCAATTACCTCATCTTCCAGTCGCTTAAGGCCATCAATAAATCCTTGTTTTATAAGATCAATGGATTCACCTTTGGATATGGAAACATCTGCAAGCATTGAAAGGATTTCCGGTTCAGCATGCGCCACGACAAGCATGAGTTTTGCAATGGACATAATTTGCTGCGTGTCTATCCCAAAAGGACAATGGGTCATGCATCTTCTGCATCCTGTACATGAATAGGCCGCCCTGTTCAAATCATCTAATGCTGTATCGTCAAGTGTTTTTGCCTCGCCCAGTGAAGGCAGGATCTTTCCTTGAAGCTTAAAATATTTTTTATAGAGCCTGCGAACAACTTCCGCCCTCGCAGCAGGTGAATATTCAGGACGGGGCATGGAGTTGAAAACATGACATGATGTAGTACAGATTCCACATCTGGAACAGGTTTCAAGATACATGCTTATTGTTTTTGTGAGCTTACCTTCAAACGCTTCCAGGAGATTTTTGCGTAATTCAATGTCCATTTTATCCTCTCCTGATTTTGTTAAGGGGTATGGTGAATATTGCATGCATCATTTTGCTGAAAGGAAAAAACATAATAAACAAATTGGCAAAAAACACATGAAAAACAAGCATGAAAGAATGCCCGGAATAGGTGACTTCGGAAATATCCGGCTTTAGCACCAACAGACTTGTAAGATATGTCTGGTATTCACCAGGTGTCATCTCGCCAAAATCAAACCATGTCCTTGCCCAGTCAAGCTCACTTCCGAGTATAACTGTTAGTAAAAGGAGGATCAAAAGCAAATAATCTTCCGGCACTGATAAATTCCTTGCCTCGGATGAAAAGCGTCTGAAAAGAAAATATATCAAACAGATCAACAATGCTAACCCAACAAACCCTTTGCCTAAAAATATCTCATGTTCAATGATCTGAAAAATACTGAAGACATGAACAAGTTCAATATGCCCGATGATAAGAAAAAAAACGCTGAGGTGAAAAACAATCAGGAAAAACCACATAACCGGTTTTGCCTTAAAAACCATTGGCATCAGGAAAGTATCCTTCAGGACATGAAGCCATACAGGTTTTTTTTCAGGAAATATCTTTAAAGGGATGGGTAAAGCAGGTTTTTTTAAAATACTTACTACTTTATAAACAATCCCCGATGCAAACACGGCAAAAGAAATGTAAACCATGGGAACCAGGATTATGTAATTCAGGGTGTCCACTTTTTTCCTCCTTAATATTAAACAATACGTTTAATATAAAAGGTTATTTCGTCGTCACCCTGAACAGTTTCAATAATTTCATGTCCATTTATTCTGGCCCATGCTGGAAAATCTGTAAGGGAACCCGGATCCGTTGTTATGGCCTCAACAACCTGGCCCTTTTCAACTTTTTTTATACCCTGGCTTATTTTAACAACCGGCATTGGACACGGCAGTCCTTTTAAATCCAGTGTCATATCTGTTTTAATATCATTACTCATTTTATTTATCCTTTTTTATCCTGCCTGAAAATTAAGCAAGTTTAGTTAAAATCATCATCTGTCTTGTACCCCAAAAAATTCAAGTTTTGGACCCGGCACTAAATAAACAGTTGAACCTTGCTATTGACAGCTTCTTCAAGAAATTTTGCAACACCGCAATAGGTCAATCCAGGGTAATCTATTATCTCTTCAGGTTTGAACCCCATAAGATCCATGGACATTTCACACACATAGATTTTAACACCAAGCTCACCGGCCATCTCAATCATCTCTTCCACTGATGCAACATTTTTCTTTGTCATCAAGCTTTTCATCATGGCAGTACCGGCACCTCCCATGTTCATATTGGAAAGTTTCAGTTTTGATCCTCCTTTTGGCAGCATCGCACCAAACATTTGACTGATAGGATCTTTGCCCTTTGCTTTCTTATCCTTTGCCCTGAGAATGGGTGTCCCCCAAAAAGTAAAGAACATAACAACTTCCATTCCCATGGCCACAGCGCCTGTTCCAATTATGAATGCGGCAAGTGCCTTGTCCAGATCTCCACTAAATACGATCATAGATAGTTTATTGCTTGCAATTTTGGCATCCATGCCCCCCATTTGCGCCTTTAGTTCATCAATCTGTTTTTGCAATTCTTCCATTTTGTTCCTCCAAATGTGATTTTATAGTTCATACCATGAACTATATGATTAAATTTTTTTGTGTAAATAGCAGTTATAAAACCCCTGTCATAAATTCCTTACCCGATTCCATACATGACTTTAAAAGGTCCAGGTTTTTTAATAACTTTTTTCTTTCATGACCGCTGACATGTGACAATACAACGCGGTGCAAATTATTTTGAAACGCCTTGATCTGATCAAGTTTTTCTTTGCCTGAAGCAGTAAGACTGATCAATGAGACGCGAGCATCCTCAGGATCTTTGATACGCCTTATCAAATCTTTTTGTTGCAAACCTGCAGTGATTTTTGTCATGCGGCTTTTCCCCACATTCATCTTCATGGAAATACTTTTTGATGTCAGATATTTTTCATCCTTAAAAAACATCAGGCAGCGGAGTTCAGCATCTGGAAGATGAAATTCCTTACTCTGGTACTGAAGTCTTTCCTGGCAGCACTGAAACAGAATGTTTATTAAATTTTCAAATTCATAGAGCTGATATTCAGTTACATCTGTATTTTTTAGTTTCATATCGTTCATGATGTGAACTATACTTATTTTAATTTATATGTCAATGATAAAATAAAAAAAAGATCCGGGTGAAGACCGTTTAAAAACAAAATGATTTGGGTTTGCGACCTTTATCAAAACAACCATTTTTATCTCCAAAGGTAGGGTTATCATCTAATTTTTATAATCTTTTATTAAATTCCCCCCGGGCATATTGTAATTTTCAGCGTATTAACGTATTTTAAAAGTTCAATATTTAAACTAACCCCTGTCTGGAGAAAACAATGACTGCCGATGTCTTTTTCATAGATTTAGAGACTACCTCAAAAGAGAATCTTCCACAAAAGCTTTCTAGACTTGTTAAAAGAGCAGGTCTTAAAAACATTTTAGCAAACGATGACCTGACCGCAGTAAAGATCCATTTTGGCGAACAGGGAAATACTGCTTATATCCGTCCCATATTTATCAGAAAAATCATCCAAACCATCAAAAAATACAAGGCAAGTCCTTTTCTCACTGATGCCAACACTCTCTATGTGGGTACCCGATCAAACTCTGTATCCCATATTCAAACAGCCATAGAAAACGGATTTTCTTACTCCTCAATGGATACCGCACCCATTATTATTGCCGATGGACTCATGGGAAAGAGTGAAACAAAAATAAGCGTTAATCAAAAAAACTGTAATACTGTTTTTATCGGTTCTGAAATTGTTAATGCTAATGCTCTGGTTTCTGTGGCCCATTTTAAGGGTCATGAGCTTTCAGGATTTGGCGGAACATTGAAAAATATTGGCATGGGATGTGCCTCCCGAAGAGGAAAACTCGACATGCATTCCAATGTTTGCCCCAAAATAAAAAGAAAAACCTGTATTGGTTGCGGTGAATGTGAAAAGCACTGTCCTTCCGAAGCCATTAATCTTAAAGAAAAAAAAGCCTATATTGATAAAAATAAATGCATTGGATGTGGTGAATGCATTGTCAGGTGTCCAACAGAATCAGTGAATATCAACTGGAATCAGACTGTTCCGGTTTTCCTGGAAAAAATGATGGAATACACTCTTGGGGTTCTTAAAAATAAAGAAGAAAAATCTCTTTTCATCAACTTTATTACAGACATTTCACCTAAATGCGATT
>Ga0307989_1001554_pt1 | contig 12099 bp, 13 predicted proteins | sample EllFjometagen185_FD_203164 | JGI IMG/M metagenome (GOLD analysis project Ga0307989, IMG submission 203164) | Marine microbial communities from Ellis Fjord, Antarctic Ocean - #185 | ecosystem: Environmental > Aquatic > Marine > Unclassified | place: Southern Ocean | collected 2014-10-08 | reverse complement strand
GGAGTTGGTTCAGGTTTTGGCTCTGGTTTAGGCTCTGGTTTAGGTTCTGGCTTTGGCGCCGGCTTTGGTGCTGGCTTTTTAACCTCTTTAACCTCTTCTTCTTCCCCGTTGTCTTCTTTATCTTTACTCTTTAAGTACTTCTTTGCTTCTTCTTTCAAATCATTCAAAGTTGCAAATTCGTAATGTTTTGGAGTTTTTGTGATAAGCATTCGAATAATAGCGTGTTCAAGAGCAGTTTCGTCTTGAATTTCACTCAATTTCCCAGCTTCAAGCTCGAAATTTACAGTGTAGTAATAACCACGATCTTGCTTTTCTATAACGTAAGCAAGGTCTCTGATGCCCCAGTGGTCTTCATTTTTAATTTTACCACCTAGGTTTTTGATCAATTCTTGGAGTTTTGACACCTCTTTTGTGGTTTTTTCCTCGCCAAGATCAGCGTCGAGAATAACCATTAGTTCATAAGAAGTGTATACAATTTCTTCTGTCGTAGCATCTTTCATGTTTTCTTTGGATTAGGATCTATAGATCGCTAAGCCCTATTTACTACTGTTCGTAACATTCATTGGAAATAGAGCAGAATTTAGCATCGGGAATCTACCAGAATTGGAGAATTAATGCAACAGGTTTATGTAAGTTTATCGCTACCTCGTCAAGTATTTTTGTTTTTTGGCAATGTGGGGAAATACCATTTTGCATTGACATTTGCGTTATTATTTGGCAATATTTACGTCTTGTAGTCAAGCCCTGAGGGTTGAGCTACAGCCTATAAAAGTAAGACAATTAAGATGATGAACTCAGAATCAAACATATACGAATTAGAGCAGGTTAATAAAATTGCAAAGAGGCAGAGGCATTTGCGTGTGTTCTCTCGTACCAACCTGATGAGAAAGCTTGTAGGGAAGCTTTCTAAGGCCATTGACGTTCCTATGAACTATCTTGGCTCACTTAAGGTTTTTAGCGTTAATATCCTCCCTAAAGCGCCTCATAAGCGCCTTCTAGCTCAGTCTGTGATCCTATCAAGCTTATTGTTCGCATTAAGTGCTATTTCCCCTATTGGAGACTTCGCTACGACTTCATTGAGTTATGCTTCTGATTATCTTGAATCATATGCTCTCCCAGGTGATGTATTGATCGCTGACGGAGATGGTTATTTGTTAAAAATCAACCCGCAAACAGGTTCAGCTAGTAGAATTGGAATGACTGATTATGCGATCCACTCTGTTGAAAGTGGAGAAACTTTATCTGATATAGCTTATAGATATGACCTGGAAATAGAAACTTTGATGTGGGAAAACAACTTGGGAAGTGTAGATAATATTCGTTCTGGTTTGAAATTGGTTATCCCACCTGTGAATGGTATTAGTTATACAGTTGCAACTGGTGATAATCTCGAGAAATTGTCCTCTAAATACAAGATTGAAGTCGACACTATCGTTGCTCAGAATGATTTAAATACTGATGTTTTGGCTATTGGGCAAAGTCTTTTCTTGCCTGGGGCTAAACCTTTATCAAGACCTATAGTTGCTACTTCTTCTGGATCTAGAGCTTCTTCAGTTAATTTGAGTGGTTCTAATGACGTTCCTGTTGGAAGCAAACCTTTCCTATATCCTACAGAAGGTTCTATTACTCAAGGATATCGTGCGGGTCATTATGCTATCGATATTGCTGATGTTAGCAAGCCTGCTGTCTGGGCTGCCGGAGCTGGTACTATTATAAAAGCTTCTTCTGGTACTTGGGGTGGTGGTTACGGTAATCACGTGATCGTTGATCATGGAAATGGACTCAAAACTCTTTATGCTCATTTGGATCATTTGACTGTTGTTGAAGGACAATGGGTTAATCAAGGTGAAGTGATCGGACAGATGGGGAATACTGGACGTGTATATGGTGCGACTGGAATCCACTTGCATTGGGAAGTTATCAAGAATGGTGTTAAGCAGTATCCAGGGAACTACTACTAAAATCGTATGAAAATTTGGCTTTGGCCCAGAAAAGCAATTACGTTTCTGATCAAATGGTATCAGGTGAATTTTTCGCCAGACCATAGTGAAAGTGGGAAAAAGCGTTATCCCTTTGGTTATTGTAGATTTACACCTAGTTGTAGTCAGTATGGATACGAGTCTATACGCAAATACGGGGTCGTTTGGGGCGGTTTGAAGGCTTTTTGGAGGGTTCTGCGGTGTAATAGATGTAGCAAGGGTGGATGGGATCCTGTGAAGTAGATTGACTTGGCCTGAAAAATCCTTAGAATACTTGCGGACTTTCGGGGGCAAAAAACATTTAAAAGTTTAATATTATGGCAATTAAACGTGCTCTTATCAGCGTCTCAGACAAAACTGGAATTGAAGACGTAGCAAAAAAACTTTCCGAATTGGGAGTAGAAATCATTTCAACTGGGGGAACTTCAAAAGCTATCAAAGAATCTGGAGTTGAGGTCAAAGACGTTAGTGACATCACTGGATTTCCTGAAATCATGGGAGGTCGTGTAAAAACTTTGCATCCAAAAGTACATGGAGGACTTCTCGCTGTACGTGATGATGAAGGTCATATGGGAGAGGCTTCGAACAATGAGATTGGGATGATAGATATGGTTATTGTGAATCTTTATCCTTTCCGTGAAACTATTGAAAAGGAAGGAGTAACCGAGGAAGAAGCAATCGAAAATATTGATATCGGAGGGCCTTCTATGCTTCGAAGTGCGGCGAAGAACTTCAAATACGTGACTGTTGTTACTGACCCTGCGGATTACGATATGGTTTTGGCGGAGATTGAGGCTGACGGCGATACACAGCTTGAGACTCGTAAGAAATTGGCTCGAAAAGTGTTCACTGCAACACATCGTTATGATGATGCTATTGAGGGATATTTCCGAAAAACTTTGGGCGAACCTGAGATGATGGATCTTCATTATGAAAAAGTTAACAGCCTAAGGTATGGAGAGAATCCAACTCAAAAAGCTGCGTTCTTTCGAAACCCTGAGAATCACGATGCTAACATTACAAATTCTGAGTTCTTGCATGGCAAGGACCTTTCATTCAACAATATTGTAGATGGAAATAGTGCGCTGGAATTGGTCAAAGAATTCAAAGATCCGTGTGCGATTTTTGTTAAACACAACAACCCTTGTGGAGCGGCAATCCGTCCAACGATAGAAGATGCTTTTGAGGCTGGGCACAAGGTGGACCCAATGTCGGCTTTTGGCTGCGTAATAGCGGTTAATCGCGAATTCAATGAGACAATGGTGGACTATATGAAGGAGTCAAAAATGTTCGTTGAGATGGTGATTGCGCCTAGTTATTCTGAGGGTGCTTTGAAGAGATTGATGACACGTAAAAATTTGAGGATTTTGAGAGTTGGAGATTTGAAATTGGATATGAAAAAGACTGATATTAAAAAAGTTGCTGGAGGAATTTTGATTCAAACAAAAGATATGTACGATTTGGTACCTAGCGACCTGAAGACTGTGACAAAACGTGCGCCGACTGACGAACAAATCGCGGACATGTTGTTTGCAACAAAGATTGTGAAACACGTTGTTTCTAATTCAGTTGTGATCGCAAAAGATATGACTGCTGTTGGAATAGGAGCTGGCCAAATGAGTCGTGTAGATAGTGTATTCATCGCTGGAAAAAAGGCAGGTGAGCGAGCGAAGGGAGCGGTTTTGTCTTCTGATGCTTACTTCCCATTCCCGGATGGGCTGGAGCAAGCAGTTGAAGTTGGTGTTGAGGCTATCATTCAGCCTGGTGGGTCTATCCGTGATGATGAAGTCATCGCAAAGGCAGACGAGCGAGGAATTGCTATGGTATTCTCTGGACGTCGTTACTTTAAACATTAGAAATGGATTTTTTCGATGCTGCAATATTGGGAGCTGTGCAAGGTGTGAGCGAATTTTTACCTATATCTTCGAGCGGACATTTGGTTTTGGGAGAGGAAGCTTTGGGATTGAATGTTGAGAGCTTGAAGTCTTTTGATGTTGCTTTGCATATGGGGACTTTGGTCGCGATTTTGATTTATTTTTGGAAGGATATTTGGGGGATGATTCGGGCAATTGGAGGCATGTTTGTTGGGCGATTTGATTTGAGAGATGAGTATACTTCTTTGATGGCATATATTTTGATTGGAACTGTCCCGGCTGTTGTGGTTGGAGTTTTGTGGGGCGACGTGATTGATGAATTTTTCAGGAACCCTTTGAGTGTTGCGTGGATGATGATTGGAACTGGTGTTTTGTTTTTTGTAGCGGAAGAAGTTAATCGGCGTGTGAAGGCTAGTGGGCTCAATTCTTGGCGAGCTATTGTTATTGGTCTTTTCCAAGCGACTGCTTTGATCCCTGGAATTTCTCGGTCTGGATCGACTATTTCAGCGGGATTGCTGGGAGGTATGAGTCGCGAGAAGGCTGCGAGGTTTTCATTCTTGTTGGGAGCTCCTGTGATGTTTGGGGCTGGGCTTTTTACTTATTTGAAAGAGTATGATACTTCCGGGATTTTGTGTGTTGAAGAAGTTTTGGAGAAGATGTGTGCTGACTCCCCTCCGTTTGACCTACTAACTTTTGCTACGGGGTTTGTGGTTTCGGCTTTGGTTGGACTTGTTGCTGTCTGGGGACTGATGAAGTTTTTGAAGAAATATTCTTTGAGGGGGTTTGCTCTTTATCTGTTCTTGATTGGGATTATTTCTATTTTAGGTTTGGAATACCTTTAAGGTACTGATTTGTTTTTGCAGTTGGTTTGACAAATCCTGAAGTTCTTTGTATGTTTGTGAAAAGAACTACTTTTAGAAATTTATAAGAAATTCACACCAAAACTATGGGAAATATCAAAGATTACAAAATAGTCACACTCGGGAGCCACACTGCTTTGCAGATACTGAAAGGAGCGAAGGATGAGGGGTTTGAGACAATTTGCATTTGCAAAAAAGGACGGACAAAACCGTATGAAAGCTTTAAAGTTGCCGACAAAATCATAGAAGTCGACGATTTTTCAGAATACTTTAAACTAGAGAAGGAATTGATGGATCAAAAAGCTATCGTTATCCCCCATGGATCATTTGTTAGTTATCTTGGATTTGAGAATATTCAAAATATTCAAGCAATGCATTATGGAACAAAGGGAATTATAGAATGGGAATCTGACCGAGACATGGAACGAAAATGGCTCTTGGATGCTGGATTGAAATTACCAAAGATTTTTGATAAGCCTGAAGATATTGATCGTACAGTGATTGTAAAATTTCATGGAGCGGATGGTGGACAAGGTTATTTCCTTGCGAATTCGCCGGAAGAATTTTATGAAAGAATGAAAGAATCCACTTCTGATAAGAAATATGTTCTTCAGGAATATATAGTTGGAGTTCCCATTTATTCGCACTTCTTTTATTCTAGATTAAATAATGAGCTTGAGGTTATGGGCTTTGATAAACGTTACGAGTCAAATGCCGATTCCGTTGGTAGAATTGCGGCGAAGGATCAGGTCGATGCTGGAATCCGGACTACTTATACAGTTACTGGGAATATCCCTATTGTTCTTCGTGAATCTCTTTTGCCACAGGTTTTTGAGATGGGTCAAAGTGTTATTGATTCTTCACAGAAACTGGCTGACGGAGGTCTGTTTGGACCATTCTGCCTTGAGGGGATTTTGGATCCGAATTTGAACTTTTATACTTTTGAGATTTCAGCACGAATCGTTGCTGGAACAAATCCTTATGTGAATGGCTCACCTTATACTTGGCTCCGATACAATGAACCGATGAGTACTGGACGTCGAATTGCTCGAGATATCAAGGAAGCTATTGAGAAAGATGAATTGGAGAAGGTATTGGGGTAAAGTTGGACGTGCAAAGGGCTGAAGATTCTTGTAAACTGGGGGTGATTTTTTACTAATACAAAACTTTAAATTTCAAAAATATGATCACACAAAAAGACATTTCGGAAATTTTATCCAAATATGACAAGTCGGAGATCACTATTGGTGTTCTCGGAGGACATTCTGCTCTCGATGTTTGTGAAGGTGCTAAGCTGCTTGGATTCAAGACTTTGGCGGTTTGCAAAGAAGGACGTGATAAGACTTATTCAAAGTATTACAAAACGCAGGAAGATGGGACTGGATGTGTTGATGAGGTGATTATTGTAAAGGAGTTCAATGATGTTTTGGACGAGAAGGTTCAGGAGGAATTGAGGGCAAAGAATGTGATTTTTATCCACAATAGATACTTTTGGGTTTATTTTGATTTCAAGGATATTGAAGAGAAGTTTCAGGTTCCGATCTATGGGGCTAGGGAGTTGGTAAAGCTTGAAGAAAGAGATCAGCCGAATAATCAGTATGTGTTGTTGGAGAAGGCTGGTATCAGGATTCCGAAGATTGTGAGAACTGGTGAGGAGAATTTGAGCAAGGAAGAGACTCTTGGGCGATTGAATGATCATTTTGGAGATGGAGGAGGGCCATTATTGGTGAAAGTAAATGAAGCTATTCGTGGATATGAGAGAGCGTTCTTTATTTTGGTTAACACTCATGATTATGAGACCAAAGGGGCTGCAATGATTGAAGCAGGATTGGTGAATGAGGATGATTTGAAAAAAGCTGTGATTGAGGAATTTATTATTGGTGCGCAGATTAATTTTAATTATTTTTATTCGAATTTGACTGGTGAACTGGAATTGATGGGAACCGATACTCGTAGGCAAACAAGTCTAGATGGGTTCCTAAGACTGGATGCTCAGGTGCAGACATCGCTACTGGAATCGGGTTATAAGCCGTCAATGATAGAAACTGGGCACATTGCCTGTACTACAAAAGAATCTATCTTAGAGAAGGCTTTTACGGCCGGTGAAGACTTTATCGAAATGCTCAAGAAAGAAGAGGCTGAGGGACGGATTGCGGTTGGTATGATAGGACCGTTCGCTCTTCAGGGAGCTATTGCTTCATACGAAGGTCGTGAGGAGTTTGTGGTGTTTGATGTAAGTATGAGAATTCCTGGTTCGCCTGGAACTCGATTTACACCAGCGACTACATACAAATATGGACGTGGAGTGAGTTATGGAGAAAGGATTGCGATGGAGATCAAGAAAGCAATTGCTGAAGATCGTTTGGCTGAAGTTTTGACCTAAGACTTTTGATAAAAACTCAAAATGGCTCTAAAAAAATATGATCTACACAATCACACGAATATCTCGCGATGTTCTGTTAATGATGTTGAGAAGGTTTTGCGAAGGGCAAAGAAGCTTGGATTGAGTGGAATTGCGATCACTGACCACAATCAGATTGCGAATGCTTTGCGGGCACAGGAAATGAATAAGGATCTGGATTTTGAGGTGATTATTGGGGAGGAGGTTATGACTGATAAGGGCGAAATTTTGTGCTATTACTTGAAGGAGAGGATCAAGCCTGGTCGTTACGAAGATGTTGTGGCGGAGGTTCGGGCTCAAGATGCGGTTTGCAGCATTGCACATCCTTTTACTGGGGGTATGCGAAAGAAAGCTGAGATGGATTTTAATGAGGTTTTTGCGGGGGTGAGTCGTCCTGATGCTGTTGAAACTTTTAATGCGAGGATGATTACGAAGGAAGCGAATCGACTTGCTCGGGAGTTGGCTGAGAAATATGATTTGGCGCAGACTGGAGGGTCAGATGGTCATTTCCTTTTTGAGATAGGTTCTGGGCGTACGGTTTTTGATACCGAGGAGGCTTCTGATCTCAAAGAAGCACTGCGAAAAGGAGTGACGCTGAGTTGCGGTCGGAAGAAATTTCCTTTTGTTCAGCGGCTTTTGTCTGGTTTTGTAATATTGTTCAGGAAGGTTTTCAAAAGAGCGTAGGATCTGCTATTGAAGATGGCTGGGATGCCACGGTATAGGTTCACTGCTAGGGCGAAGTACATCAACATCAGTCCGATGTCTTGCCATACGAGTATTACGGTAAAGGCAAAGAGTTTGCTAAGACCTGAGATTACTCTCATTGGCCGGTTGTCTGCTTTTCCAAGTTCCAATGGGTGTGCTGCTCCTACATCTTTGTATCGGTGATTTAATAATCGGATAAAATCCGTCATTACCCCACGGACAAGAAATATAACCGGGATGAAATACGGGATCAGTCCCCAATGTGCATACACGAATAGAATCATTAGCTCTACAACCCTATCCCCCAGTATATCTACCAATGCTCCTAATTTTGAGCTCCTGTATTTGCGTGCTACAAATCCGTCGGCCGCATCGAGTATTATGGCTAACGTAATGATTATTGTTAGTGGAATCGGATAGTCTTTCAAGAAATAAAGACTAACTGCAACAAGTATAGTCCGACCTATTGTGATGAAATTTGCAAAAGTGGATTCTTCTTTAACTTGTTCTTTGACTTGTTCCTTAACCTTTTCTTTGTCTATTTTTACGGTGAGTTTCTTCATAGTGTTGGCATTATATAGTTGATGAGATATGATCTCAATATATAATGGTTGACTATGAATGATTTTGATAACGTACATAAAGGCACTAAAACTATGTGGAAGACCTATCTGAAGATTTCTGCTGTGCGCAGTGTTATTTTTCGACCGGTCGTTCTTTTGCTTGCTAGGCTGGATATTTCTCCTGATCTTGTAAGTTATATCGGAGTGATTTCAATGGCTTTGTTTGTTGGGTTTATTAAATTTAATCCTGGACTGGCCTTTGTGTTTTTTGTGATTGGAGCTGCTATAGATTGGGTAGATGGTCCTCTTGCTCGTTACATCAAGAAGTCTAGTGATCAGGGTAAATTTGTTGATATGACTTGTGATAGTTTGGTTTTTAGTTTGTTTGTAGCTGGATTGGTATTTGCTGGGGTTTTGGATGGGTTTATTGGATTGTTGCTAGTTTATTTCCAGGTTATGTCCAAGATTATGAGAGTGATTTTTAATGGATTGGATTTTGAATCAAATTGGCATTTCAAAGCTGTCGCTGGGTTTGTACCAAACTTCATTGTGGCTTTGCTGTTCGTAGCTTTTGCCGTCTTCCACTTCTATCCTTTCCCTTATTTCGATTATCTTGCCACTGTTTTTGCGGCGTGGCTGGTTCTGGATATGGCTCTTTTCTACGTAAGGATTCTAAAAAGGTAATGAAGATTTGGTTATTGACCACTTCTGTTGTAATTTCTGCCATTTTTGCTATAATTTCGGCGTTATTTTAAGGTTAAAATTAAGATTAAAAAGTATCAAATGAAAGTAGTTGTATTAGCAGCAGGAAGGAGCAAAAGGATGAAACCAGTTGAGGATAAGAGTTTCCTCCAGTTTCTCGGGAAACCTCTCATTGAGTGGCAGCTTACCCAACTCTGGCAAGCTGGTTTCCAGGAGATAGTTCTGGTAGGGGGAAAGCACAATCTCGAACGTTTGCACGAGCTGGACGACAGGATGCCGATGCAGATTGATGTGGTTGAGCAGGAAAACTTGGATGAAGGGATGATGGGTGCTGTTTTGGCTTCGGAGAAATTGATTGGTGACGAGCCGATGTTGGTTGTCAGTAGCAATGATATTGTGGATGGAAAGGCTTTTGAGATTATGAAAAAGGCGATTGGTGAATTGGGTAATGGTTCAGAAAATGGAGATGGGCTGATGCTTGCAAAGAAAGTTGATGCGTATTTTCCTGGTGGATATATAGAGATTAATGATGAAGGGCATGTTTCTTCTATTGTTGAAAAGCCTGAACCTGGAACTGAGCCTTCTAACTTGGTTAATTTGGTAGTTCATTATTTTGCAAAACCTACGGAATTTATTAAACATTTAAAGGATTCAAAGAGTGATTCTGATGATTTGTACGAGGTTGCTTTGAGTTCTTATATGAGCGCTGGGGCGAAGTTAAAGGCGATTGAGTTCGATGGATTTTGGCAGCCTGTGAAATTTCCTTGGCATATTGCTGAAGTTTTTCACTATTTGTTTGGATTGCAATCGGATGGTGAACCGGCGATCCATGCTGATGCTGAAGTTTCTGAGAATGCTATCGTTGAGGGAGCTGTTATTGTCGAAGCTGGAGCGCGGATTATGGCTGGGGCAACTGTAAAAGGGCCTTGTTATATTGGGGCGCGTACTATTATTGCGACTAATGCTTTGGTTCGTGATAGTAATGTTGGAGCTGATTGTGTGATTGGATTTTCTACTGAAGTTGCTAGGAGTCACGTTGGAGACAATGTTTGGACTCATTCAAATTATATTGGTGATAGTGTTATTGGAGATGATGTTTCTTTTGGTGCTGGAACTGTAACTGGGAATTTGAGATTGAATGAAGGTGTTATTGGGGAGACTGGAACTAATAAATGGGGACTGGTAACTGGTGACCATATTCGTGTTGGAGTTAATACTAGCTTTATGCCTGGGGTGAGGGTTGGTAGTGAATCTTATATCGGAGCTGGGATCGTGGTTGCGGAAGATATTCCTTACAAGAGTTTTGTGCGTGGAGATTGGGATTTGAAAATTGATGAAAATAAGGGTACATTCTCTAGTGAAATGCGTGAGAAGATGCGCAAGAAACTTTAAATTTTACAGATGAGTGAAGATTCTAACGGGGGTGAAATCAAGGTCTCTGCAGTTATGCTGAATTACAACAGCAAGTACTTTCCGAAGATGTGTTTCGAGGCTTTTGAGCGAGGGAAAACTGGTTTTGAATGGGAATTTGTGGCTGTGGACAATGCGTCTACGGAGCACGAGAGTGTGGAATACATGGAAAAAATGGCTGAGAAAGGAAAGATGAAATTGATTAAGTCTCCAAAGAATGTTGGCTTTGCAGCTGGGAATAATCTCGGTGCAAAAGCTGCGCGTGGGAAGTATGTATTGATTTTGAATCCGGATATTTTTGTAAATGAGAATAGTGTGCAGAAGATGGTTGACTACATGGATTCACATCCTGATGTTGGAGTTATTGGTCCAAAATTGGTTTATCCAAATGACGATGTTCAGGATTCATGCCGACGTCATATGAAGTTTTCTGATCTTGTAATTAAGAGGACTTTCTTGAAGAAATTGCCTTTATTCAAAAAGCGAGTTGAGAAATACACGATGGAGGATTTTGATCATTCTCAGGTGCAGGAAGTGGATTTGCTTGTTGGTGCGTGCTTGATGATTCCTCGAAAGGTTTATGAAGAGGTTGGAGGTTTTGATGATAGATATTTCTTGTTTATGGAGGACTTTGATTTGTGTCGGGAGATTGCAAAAGCTGGACACAAAGTTGTTTATTTTGCGGATACTCAAGTGACTCATAATCACAAAAGATTGAGCGGTGGTTCGCTGTTCAAGTTGTTGAGCCGTAAGGTTTTTTGGATTCACGTAATGAGTGCTCTCAGGTATTTTTGGAAGTGGAAGAAAGGGTGATTTTAGAAAGATTTTAGAAAGATTTTAGAAATGTTTTAAATTTCGGGGTTATAGTTTGGTGTGTAGTTTTATAAAACAGACATTGCTTTTGTAGCTACACTTCGCTAATATGTACTCACAGTCGAATGACAAAGATTGAGAAGCTTTTGAATAAATTTATTGAGAACCCAGAGAGTCTTAGCTATTTGCAGATAAGAAAATTGTTGAAGAGGTTTGGATTTGTGCAGACAAAAATAAGAGGCAGCCATAAAAAATTCAGACACCAGGAATTGGAACATATTCTAAGTATCCCCGTTCACAATAATGATTGTAAAAAATTATATAAAACAAAAATTTCGATTATTATAAAAACTAATTTCCTATGAAACATTTCATTACTATAAAAAATCGCCAGTACCCTTACTTGATTGAAAGGACTAAGGAAAAAGGAGTCATAATGTTTACTTGTGAAGAAGCTAGTATGAAACAACATTTTTTGGCTGAGGATATTGCTGCGTTGTTAATCGATCTTCCCGAGATGATTATTGATGAGCAAAATTACCGAAAGAAACGCCAAAAAGACGTTATCCGCTTTCGTGTAAGTACTGAAGAGAAATCTGAGATCGAAAAAAAGGCAATTAAGAAAGGTTACTCTACAGTGTCGGCATTTCTGAGAGATCTGGCCTTGGGAAGATAGGAAAGTTTTATTTATTGGGTAACTGGATCGCTTTCGCTTCCCGTGACTGCTAACTGCCTAATCGCTTCTGGGTACCATTCTTTTTCGAGGGCTTGTACTTTTGTTTTGAGAGTGTC
>Ga0307989_1001553_pt1 | contig 12114 bp, 23 predicted proteins | sample EllFjometagen185_FD_203164 | JGI IMG/M metagenome (GOLD analysis project Ga0307989, IMG submission 203164) | Marine microbial communities from Ellis Fjord, Antarctic Ocean - #185 | ecosystem: Environmental > Aquatic > Marine > Unclassified | place: Southern Ocean | collected 2014-10-08 | reverse complement strand
AGTTCAAGTAAAGAGACTTGAATTAGGCTAGTGATCCTTGAGCCTGTGACTTTTGGAGTTACCATTATTTCCTCCGTAGTGGCCGACGGGTTAATGCGTTCATTATTTGATCATGGACCTGTATAGAAATTTCGGCGTCCATTCTTTCGAGCGTTTTACTATTGACGGGAAGCTGTCCAAATACACCGGAGTATCTTTGCCCGTTATAACTTGAGAGCCCTTGATTATGCCACCTAAATATTTGCCTGTATGTCGGGGGGTTTTTACTCCGCCCGTATTGAACGCCTCGGCGTTTGGTCAGATACCGGCGTTTCCCTGAGTGCCTTAACCCTGAGGGAAATACTAGGAGGCGCATAGGTTGAGCAATAAACGAAAACCCTTTTTTCCGAGTTTCCCCAGTTGACACAAGCCAATTGGTGCCGGTCTTTTTCTTTTTCGTGGGGGCGTCGTCTTGCTTGGTGCCTCGGCCAGTAGTTAGCAACCTTTTATAGGCGGGAATAATGGCATGGCGGGCCTCGTTGGTGAAAAACCTTTGGAGGTTTATCTTTATTTTAGCCAATTGACACCCATTTGCAGGAACGTCCTGACATTAATCTTGGCCAACTTCGCGAGCTTTGGCCGTATCTCTGCCATGATAGCAGGCTTGTCGAGTCCATGCTTCCGGACCGCTTGCAGGATTATAGTCTTATAAGCTCCCTGCATTGTGGCCGTACTCTTGGCCTCAACTTTTAATAGGTCATTAATTTCCATTATTCAATGATTGGCTCGGCATTAATAATTTCGTCCTCGGTCTGACCCTCACCCCTTGGGCTTATGCCTAGGAGGTCGTTGTTGACTTTGAGATTGTTCTCAATGTACTCAGTGGCTTCCTTCTCTGACATCTCGGGATTTTGGCGCATGACATAGAGAAGGGGCGAGCTTGTCCCGTCGTCCCATTTCTTTTGCTCGAGCTCGTATTCTGTTTTCTCATCAGTGACTAGATTAGGCTCTTGGTATTCAATGAAAAGCTTTTCGGCTATCTCTGCCTTGATTTGGGCCTTATCATTTCCCTTGCGGTGATAATTATTAACCGCTATCATGGTCTTGATGAGCTTCATATCTAGGGGCGTGACAACGTTAATATCATGCTCCCAGTCTCGTAGTTGGGGCTCGTTCTGAACCTTGAGGGCGATAGCTGAAAGGGCCTGCTTGAAATCCGGCTTTAATACATTGCCGACGTTGTGAGTATTGGCAACAACTGACCAAAGGCCTTCGATCAGCTTGAGGACGTCCTCGTTGTATAGGTCGGCTGAGAGTATTTTACCGTCCATTTTATCCTTGCCGAGTTGATCGTCCGGTGAAATTGGGTGTCTGAGGCCGGTCTTTAGTTGCTGTCTTTCGCCCACTGTACCGGTTGGGTTGAAGTTCAAGAGCAATATTCGAATAGTTTCTTGTATAGTGTCGTCGTTTGCAACGGTGAGCAAAATATTAATTGCCCTTACGAGTTCAACAAGCGAGTCCATGGCGTTACCCCAAAACCCGCGCCCGCGTTCTGAATACCGGTAAACCACGAAAGGCCAATATGGGGGGCCTTCAAGGTCTTTATTGTCTCCGATTGGCTCGCGCTTCTCGGCGGAGCTCTCAGGGATTTCCCCGCTTTCAGTGAGTTTAATTTTGTAGTGGAGAGTCTTGGCGGTCCCGTCGTCGTTATACTTAACGAGTTCCCAGTAAATACGGTATTGTGTCTCCCCGTCTCCGTCCTGAATATACGAAAACTTCCGCATTTCTTGGTCATATCCCTCAAAGGTCTCAATGAGACAATTGCCCGCATGCCAAGAGTTTTCAATATAGACTTTGTCCAGTGGTTTAAAATATCGCACGTAGGCTATAATCGTATTGTGAAAGCGTGAGCGTTCTAGAGTCTCAGGCATTACCCTATTGAGTTGGGTCTCATCAGAGAGGGCGTTAAAAGAATCCGTGTCAGCTTGATCGGTGCCTTCCTCAAACTTGAAAAGAGGGGGCGAATCATAGACATTGCAAACCTTTTTGAAAAATGATGGGAGCAGTTCGTCAAGTACAATAGGCCTCATTCTAGAAATGTCGCCATTGTCAACGTATGCCTTGAGGTCAGACCTGAGAATGTTCTCGGTGTTGGCCATGTCTCGAGTGAAATAAACTTCTCTGAGGTTAGCCTTCTCTGCGAGCTCGGCCTGTGAAGGCGGTTTTAATATGGATTGTGTCGAGATTCCGCTCAAGCTTCCGGTGTTTTTCATTGGGCAACCCCTAATTCTTTAAATTCCGAAGCGAATAAATACCACGCCAAATAGTCAAACGCATCAGACGCATGAGTTTGGTCAGGATCGGTTTTATCTTTTCCGCCTTTATTATCGCTTTCATTGCGCTCCAAATCTAATGCGAGCAACTTCAACTTGCTATTCAAAAAGCACCGGTTATGCTCAAAGAGGGAATTGCAAAGGTTTACCCTGTTATTTATGTTCGGATTTTGGTTTGGAATTTTTAACTGGACCGTCCAACCGTGGGCGACAAGAGTATTTTTTATAATCAGATAGTCGGTTGTCCAGTCTCGCCAACTCTCATAGTTACTTGAATAATCACCGGTGACGATAACGTGCTTCTCAATTTGATCCTCGAACTTGCGGACAAAGGCCAAGGCTCCGGCGTGGGTCTTTGCATTGCGTAGCTGTACGACGTCGTCAACCATTTTCAATCGTTTTTTTGATCCTAGATAGTCAACTTGTCCAACGAGCCAAACCATAGGGGCCTTATTAAAATCACAGGTTAAATATAGGGGCTCATTTAAAAGCCGTCGGGCCACTTGGTTATTGATCTTGTCCGGAGTCCATGCGTAATAGAGTTGGCCACCATAAGAAACGTAGGCCCCTCTATACTCTTGGTCAAAAGTTCGCTCGTCGAGTATTCTCTTGGCCGAAGCAATCATATCGTCGGGGAGTATGTCCTCGCTGAACCAATGAAAATAGCCCCATTCTGGGTCGCCATTAGTTACCGCGCTACCAAGTTTCGGGCGGGTGACTGGGATATTATTACCCGTTGCGAGCAGGGCCTTGTCGTAATAGTGATTTCTGCCCTCAGGTACACCAATCAACCAACACCAACCGCGACGGTCAGCGAGAGCAGGGTAAACATTCTCGTCGAAAGCTCCCTTTTTCATATTGCCGTATTCGTCTAAAATACCGCCATTCCAAGGCATCCCCTCAATTCTCTGTGGAGCATCCATTCCGACAATGGTAATTTCGCTCTCAATGTCTCCATTGACCAAGTAAACCGTGAGCTCGGTCTCGCTTGGGTCTTTACGCCACCAAGGTTTTGAGAGTGCTTTGATGTCCTCCCAGTATATTTTTTTGGCTTGGGGTCTTGTAGGGGCTCCACAAAAATAATAGTTGACAGCGTATTCGGTCTCGCTTGTCACCGCCTGCATTGTTACATAACGCTTTGCGAGCTCAGTCTTGCCGGACCGCCTGCCCGAGGGGACAACCTTGAGCCTCTTCGGTGAGTTCCAAAGGGCTTCTTGGGTTGGGTGATACCTTAAATCATACCAACGGGCAAAAGGGTCTTTACTTCTTGCCACCGGTTACGGTCCTATTCATAAATGCGAGCGTTTCCTCGCGTGATATTATAGGCTTAATCTCTAAGCTTTGGGCGTCCTTCTGACCAAGGAGGTTCTTGCCTAGCCAAATCTGCATAGTGACATTAGGCTTTTCCCCTTCGATGATAATAGGGTTCTCTCCGTTCTCGTCACGCTTGACATAGGGCTCTACTCCAATAGCAGAATTAAACTGAGCCCGCCTTAGTGAAACCCTGCCCGCTCCGTGTTTGCTTTTTATATAGTCCGCAAAAGTTTGTTTGTATTTAGTCTTGCACCGTCTCAAATAAGTGTCCTCTGATATTCCGGTGACGGTTGCAATTTCTTCCGAAGTACACATGATACTCGCCATATTCTCGACAAGCTCCCAATCTATAATGATCTTGGGTCGGCCTGTTCTCGGGGTCTTTGTTTTCTTTCTTGGTGCTTTCTTGGGGGGGGTGATCTTTTTGGTCATGGTGCTAGGTCCTTGCTCTTTTATTCGCGTGGAGCGAATCCTTTTACTTGGTTTACCCTTTGCTCGGTTCTCTGAGCCTTTTCAAGCAATGTCCTAGGTCCTGTTTAGTCCGGTGTAACCCAGTCACGTACTGGGGTTAGTTGTTCTTTTGTCACGAAAGCTTTGCGGGGGTCCTTTTCGTACTTCGTGCAGACCGCGCAACGTTTGTCGTTTGTTATGTAAATTATTTCAACGGCTTTTCCGAACATTCTTTCGTTTGTCGAGTCGTTTACCACGTACAATTTTCGTCCCATGTTTTGCCCCTGCCACGGTGAGAGTTACTTCGCCGTTCTGCTTGACTCGTTTCACTTGGTATAATACTCCGCCAAGCCAAAACGCCTGTCCTCGTTTTAAAATTGAAGTCTTTACAAAGTCCATGAGGTTGTCAACAGCCTCAAGGTCGTTTTCGGTTGTTTGCTTCCTTGGGGTTTTACGCCGTAGGTAGCGAATATATAGATTGATGAAAAATAATTTTATGCGGTTCATGTGGTTACGCCTTTCATATAGCGGTCAACTTCTTTCATTGCCATATCCAACCCGACGGCAAATTTAGCAGACCAACCGCGCCTTTCCAAATCTTTTAAATATTCCGCCTGTTCAATGAAATGAGGGTTTAATACCATTTCACCATCTTTTTTAAAGAGTTTCACGCCTTCAGCCTTCAATTCTAAGGCCAAACCGTTGTAAACCATTAATTCTAACGTTGAGGGGTTGGGAATTATAGATGCGTCGTAGATCATAAAGTCAGGGTGTCCGCGTTTCTTCCTGAGCTTTGCGAATAGCTTCGCCTGTGCTATCGTTAGCTTGACACCTGAGCCCGTATCACTATGGAACAATGCCCTTGGATAGGCTAGGCGGACGAACTTGCATAACTCAACGTGTATTTTTGTCTCGCGTTGGTTCATTACTTACCCCACAATATTTCTTTCATTGCGCCCTCGTTTTCGGTCAAAACTTGATGGAGCCCGTTAGCATACATTTCGATTTGACTTTCATCATGGACCCCGCCGGCGTGGTTTACTATGCCGTGGAGTATTTCATGGATCAGCGTAATTTTTCGCTTATCAATTGACAGGGCTTTTTCGTATGATATTGTTTCGCCTTCGAACTTAATAACACCATTAAGGAGGACAGCCCCGTCCCTGAGGTCGTCGGCTTCGACTATATTGAATTGAACAGCACCAATTTTTACTTTCACTGATTACCGCCCTCTCTCCTGCATTTTCTACACTTCCCGTATTCTCGTGGGCCCTCAATGAATGTTAGACGGCCTTTCCAGTCTCCGCAACATTTACACTTTTTTAAAGGTTTGCCGGCGGGTGACTGGACCCGTTGAAATGATGATCTTGTCATGGTTCTCATTATTTCCCTTCCTCACAGATAGCCCGAATATCCTGAGCAATACTAAGCAAATCATCAGCAAAAAAATCACCATCTGCATCAATGGCGTATTCCTCTAATCTATCAGCATCTGCTAATAATTCTTTCCCCTTAGGCTCAGTAGGGCGTGAGGCAAGAAGAATATCGTAATCCTCTTTTGATACAAACCCAACTACATTTTTTAAAGCAGGATGTAATTCAGACTCTCTCTTGGTTATCTCATTTCCCTTATAAACTCTAACTTCTTTAGCTTTTAACTCGTTACTCATCTTATAAATTCCTTTCTGGTGCAAATTCTCCGAACAACTCAAAGGACTTTGCTTTACGCGCCTCAAATGCTTCTTCGGGAGTATCGTATACACCAATATGTATTTGTCTATAATTGTATTTGATTCTTGCAGCATAGCGGTCTCTACTTCTTACCACGCCTGTATATCCAGTAGTGTTGTTCTTGGCAAGTGTGCTATTCCTGCTGTTCTGCTTTACTGTCGCAATCCTGAGATTGCCAATACCATCATACGATGAGTCCCTATTCACATGGTCTAATATCCCATATGGGAACTCTCCATAGACATAGAGCCATGCAAGGCGATAGGCAAAATAATTAACTCCATCAACAGAAATACGCCTCCTGTTATTAAGGGTTAAAAAACCTGCGATGTCACCCGCCCGCACGTTGCTACGATTAACCCTCCATGTGAAGATTCCAGTGTCAGGTTCATAATGTAGTAATTCTTTTAATCGTTGTTGTGTAATCATGTTGTTGCCTCAATAAAATCAGGGAGGGACACAGGATACGTCCTGCTCGGCATTGCTACTACGAGACTCCCTGAATATTGATTTGGGGTTTCGTATTTTCTGTCGCTTGAAGATAACATTTACTTGCTATCCTCACAAGGTTCAAGTTCCACTAATGCGACTTTGATAGGCGAGTTACAGCCAACATGAGGTTCATCCATAGTTATAGTAAACCCTTCAACTGTTGCCGTATAAGCATCCCCCACCCTGCGGTTAAGAGTCTCAAGTTCCTGCGCTTGGGTCGTAAAGTCTGTTGATAATTGTTTCCATCCAGATACAGCCTCTTCCATTTCGCAGAATCCAACAGTCACCCCGTCAAATCCTGCATCTTCATCAAATAAAAGGGCTATATCGTTAAGTTCTCCTGCTTGGGTCTTTGCGAGTGCTTCGAGCCATAAAGTATAGGCATACTCTGGGATACTGTCCGTTTTGAGATTGAAAGCCTTGTGTGCTAAACAATACGATTCCTCAAACTGCTTCCGTAAGCTCATACTTCCTCCTCAAAATAGAATGTCAATTCAGTCTTTTGCTGTCCAATAATCCCAAACCTCTCAAGGATTCTGAACTTTGAGCTATCTCTACGCATCCTGCTAACATCTTGGATTAGCCTTGTCCTGAATTTCTCAACAGTATAGGTGCTTTTTGTGGCATTACATGAGCGACAAGATGGGTTATAATTGTCCATATCATCATAGCCTCCAAGTGCTTGAGCCTTTATATGGTCAACCTGCATATCTTCATATTCAAGATGGATTCCACAATAGGCACAATGGCTCTTGTATTTTGCGAGTATTTTATTCCTAAGATTCTTTTTCATACTTCCTCCTTGATTATATCATTGAGTCTTTCGGGGGTCATGGGGTGTCGACCAACTTCTTAAAGTTATCACTTGACATAAAATGAATGGCCAAGAATCCAAGCCTTATACCCTTGACTGTATCGAGCCATTCGATACCAAAGCCACAATAGGTAGAATCAGCTTCAATTATTATAATCACCCTACTCACCCCCCTCATTCAATAGCGTATAGATTTGTATTGTTAGACCGAACAATTGTGCGGTATTCATGCAACCCACTCCCTCGTTCCGTTTTCGATATTATCAACTGCATTTAAAATGATAACACCCGCCGAGCACATATCTAGACCGCGAACCTCGGCCAGTTTTTCAACCGCTTTCTCTTTGTAGTATGCGACACCTATTGATATTGCTAGGCTTCTCAGGTGAGGGAGGTCATACATTTCCTCAAACTTTTCCTCACTCATTGTATGTATTCCGCCGGTATGGTGTACGCCATAGCACAGGGGGACGAGGTTAAATTCATCCTTGCCCCCCGCTCCGACTGTCTTGCAATGGTGTCCGACTGTACGGCCAAAGCATTTCCCTGAAGCTTTACACGTACAACCTAGGCTTTCAACATAGGCCCTATATTCTAGATTGGGAACTAATCTAGTTGGTTTAGGAGGGGCGGGCATCAATAGACCTCTAAATGGTTGCGCTCATTAACTAGATAGATCGTAAGACCTGAAAATTTTAAGTCGTGTATTTCGCTGACAATTACCGTATTAAATGCCCTAGAAATATAGTGCCTGAGCTCTTGCATTTCGTCGGTACCTAGATACAAACGGCCCTTGAAATTTCGAGAAACAATGGCTTCGATCTTTTTCGCTTCGATGCGTATTTCTATGTCGTTCATACTTCTGCCCTCATATCTGCATCATTAAAATAGAAAATGCTCAATTGTTTATTACAACGCTTGCACCAATACCTAGCGTAAACGTGAGTCACAACGGGGGCGGTGAAAGATGGAAGCCAAACGTCATATCCTGTTTTTTCGTGAAATCCGATTTTACAGAGTAGCCAATTAATAAGTGAGGTCACACGTTCACCTTTGCCCACTCCATAAATATTTCGTCGAGCTCCGAGATAGGTTCGCCTCTATGTATCGCGTCTTGCGTTTCAATTTCTAGCTTAAGGGGCTCGGTACACTGGGAGCATACGAATAGATGTTTGTCAGAATTGAGCTCGAAGGTTTCGCCCTCAGTCGGTGTATATAGGTCCCCACATATTGAGCAGTTCAAAGGATCGCACGAACTGGCTTCGCTTGGGGGGTCTAGGCGACGGTCCGCGTCTAAGGCTATGGCTGTGAATACGCTCATTTTCTCACCCCTGAAGTTGATCGCGTTGACCTTGGAGCATTTACAATGTGTCTGAGTTTTCCCTCAAGGTGTCCCTCAAGCATTTTGATTTCATAAAATAAACTTCCGTGGAGCTCTAGACTTTCACCGGTGTACTCGGCAAGGTCTCCCATGAAATACAACGTCTGCTCGTCGTCTTGAGCGTCACACTCGTTTTCTTGTCTCAGGCAATCAACCTCGTAACGTTCCATATCTCCCATTTTCTTATCCTTCCCCGTTTAATAAGTAGGCACCAACACCAACAGAAACGAAATTCGAAACCGTTGTAAAAGTAAAGTCGTCCAACTTGACCCGTAATTGATCGCCAAACATTGAATCCTTGACTATTCCGTAAACCTTACCGAAGGCCTCGCCGTAGTATGCGCCATAATTCAACCTTACGCGCTGTCCAACTTTTGCCATTGATATTCTAGAGTTATTCGAGTCCATTTTTCCCGTCCTTTGTTTTGTTTCTCTCTCGTCCATGGCTTAAGATAGTTAAGAAACCTTAACAAGCAAACGTTTATTATAGAATAGTCTTGAAAAATAAAACGGTCAGATTATCAACTGATATTTTTTCCTCAGAGTGTATGCCTATGATAAGATCACCCCTCAGGCTTTCGAGGTCGGTAACTGAGCAAGGTTCTCCTTTTTCTAATACTATCCCATTGCCAAAGCCGGAAACTGGGTTGCCGTCCAAGTCTCGGCCTGAATATGCGTAACTAACAAATAAATTTATCATCTTTTCCCCATATCTTTAGGATTAACAAACCATAACTCACCGCGCCATAATTCCATAGGGTGATATGTATTGGCAAAAGGGGCGGGCTCATGTGAATATTTTATGTATTTCTCGAGGGCTTCCACGAATTTATTTCTGAAAGCGTACTTGACAAAGTCGTCAAACTCGCCAACGGCTTTCATGTGATCAATGCGCTCAACCTCGAACAGGTTTTCGACGGTCAGCCTTTGCGGTGTTATGTCTCTATACTGGACCACTGTATTTAGTACCGTGTTGACTGGTATTGGCATCATGGCAACCCGTGAAAGCTTGACCGCCTTGTCAACTGAGTCAAATATTTCTAGGGTCATCCAGTACAAAGCTGAGAGCATGGCGCATAATATTAGGCCGGTCATTTTTTTTGCTCCTTGCTGTAAACTATTAGCTCGACAAGCTCACCATTAAAAAGCCCTTGCATATCTTTTCGGGCGGTTTCTAATACGTTGGAGACTGCCACTAATTGCGGGTTGTGGTTTATCGAAATAGGGCTCTGAAAATAAGACTCCCCGTCCAATTTTTCCGGCAACGAGAGGGCGGAGTCAATTAGTCGCTTATATGCTGAAAGCCTCATAAGCCCAAACCTCCCTGCTCTCCAACCCTTAACCGTAAGCACCAATAACCTTCGCGCCCGCCTCTTGGTGAGCGTGTAGTCAAATCAAGCTTCTCGAGGACCCCGTTGTTTTTTGCGAGGTCAGATATTGCCCGACGTACTGAGGTCAATAAAATCCCATTTGGAGGCGTTAATTGATAGGCCTTATTATATGCACGGAGGACCGCGCTTGGTGTCATGTTGTGGGTTGGGTTGCGTTGAAAAAATGCTTTGATCCAATCCGTTTGTTTCGTTGCGCGTTTGTCGGCTTGCTTCAGGCCGTCACCCCTGAGGTTGTTCGTGTTGTGGTAATTGAGCTCGCTCATTTTCCTGTCTCCTGTTGTTGGTGTTGTGGGCATAAACCGCCGTGCTTCATATAATCTTCAAAGCTCTCCTTGTAAGGCGTCCCACATTCCCCGCAAGTATATTTCTGCAATAACGTTGGACGCTCCGCCGTAACTGGTTTATTCTTTTGTCTGATCTTTAACCAATTTAGAGCGGTCAAATAACCCGACTTGTAATTTTTCAATTTACTAGAATTTTCCATGGCGTCTAAAACGTCAATTATGTCAGCTTCGACATAACCGGCATTTTTAAGCTTCTGAAGCTCATCAAGCGAGATAGTTAAATGTTGGACCCGCCTGTATAGGTTTTTATCATTCTTTAAGTTCTTGGCCTTCTTAACCTTGTTGTTTGTGTCGGCGTGAGATTCGTCTGAAATCTTTGTGAGATTCTTCTGAGATTCTTCTGAAGGTTGTTGAGCTTGGTAAGTGTCATAATTTAATACACTTAAGACTGTCGTAACCCGAGCGTTATGAGTGCTAATCATTTCGTCGTTTTCTAATAAAGTTATGAAATGCCGTGTTGCTGAGATTGACCAACCCCAACGGTGAGCCCACGTTTTTTTAGAGTTGGACGACTGGCCCCGCTTGGTCGTTATCAACTTCCCATCAAACAAGCCCTTCCTCTCAGAGTGGTTACACTCTAGGAGTATGTCAATCCATGCCTGCCCTCTAGAAAATGGCTTCGAGTCCCAAAGCCAATGTTTCTCAATTTTTCGGTGTAGGGTTATCCAACCGTTGTTCATTCTCAGCCTCTTTGGATTTCTTAATCATTTCGGAAACTTGGTAAATAATCGAAACTCCAGTTTGGTCCCTGCGTTTCACAAGTTCAGAATGATCGTTGTCAGATATTCGAATACTTTTCATATTTCTCCTTACCTTCTCTGATAACATACTACACAATACTACACAATCAAAGTGGAATTATTATTAACTTAAACTCACACAGTAAGTCACATTGGATTTAAAAGGGTTGGTTTGGTCGCCAACCCTTTTTGTATATAAAAAAAGCCCCCATTCCTGAGGGCTCCGGTTAGGGCGAGGTGTGCAAGCCTCACGCGTTTAGTTAATTAGTGACATAGTCAAGGCAAATAAAACCATTAGAACGATAACAATAGGCTCTAGGTGTGCCTGAATATAGCGTTTAAACTTTGACGGGTTTTGTCTTAGTCCATAATTTTTCATCAGAAAGGCAAAGGCTCGTCGTCGTCAGGCAAAGGACTCACGTTTGACGGTGCCGGCTTCGTCACTGGGTCCTTTACAGGCTGATCCTTTACAAAGGCATCATGTAGGCGTTTCATCTCGGCCACGGCCTCTTTTAAGTCGTTTTCTGAGAGTACCCGAGTCCATAGAGCCTTATATTTATTCCACATTGCGATTAAATGGAACCCATTGCGGGCGGTTTGCAACTTCCTCAGGATAAGCTCGAGGTCGTTATTGGTAACGTTCATCAAAAATTGAAATTTATCTTCAATTCCGGCTTTGTCTTTGGGGGTCCATTCAACACCGCCCCCCATACCCTCACAGGCGATTTTCAAACATATAGACTTTTCAATCCTGAGGTTTGTTAAATCCTCTTTGAGGTCCCAGTCAGTCGCCGGTGCCTGAGTTGGAGGCATTAGGTCGGCCCGTGCTTTCTCTTTGTTCTCTTCAGTGGGCTTGATTGGGGCCTCGCCCTTTATGATCGTAAAAGGATAGCGGTTGTTTCCGTCGTTCTCCTTAAAGACTGTGAAAATGTCCCCAGTGTTACCGGCGCATAAAGCCTTGGCCAGTTTGGAGCCTTGCTTCTGAGAGATGACCCTCTCGACGCCTTCGATTTCAACTGTAAAATTCTCTTTCATTCCATAGGTTTCATGGTTGAAAGTGTTTGGTGCATCATAAAGCAGTTTGATATTGTAACGAATATCATTCTGCAAACTAAAAAATTCCGCGCTCATGTCCTTTTTTCTCC
>Ga0307989_1001552_pt1 | contig 12122 bp, 6 predicted proteins | sample EllFjometagen185_FD_203164 | JGI IMG/M metagenome (GOLD analysis project Ga0307989, IMG submission 203164) | Marine microbial communities from Ellis Fjord, Antarctic Ocean - #185 | ecosystem: Environmental > Aquatic > Marine > Unclassified | place: Southern Ocean | collected 2014-10-08 | reverse complement strand
TTGGAGAAGAGATTTAACTCAAACTGCAAACTACAAAAATTGAAAATTTTGGGTTGAAGATTGTAGTTTTTTACCCCTATCTTCCTTGTAAAAATCCTCAGTTTATGGTATACTCGCGAGAATTTTTCATAAAAAATGAATATAAATCAAAGACAAACTCAAGAGCTGGATACAGGGAGCCCTGTATTTGCGTGGCGTGCATTTGATCATCCTCCATATCATCGTGGATGGCTCTGGTACGTTCTCTTTTGTACCGTTCTGTTTGGTGGCGCTATCTGGGCGGTGATTGACGATCCTCGCTGGGGATGGGTCATGGCAACGACTTTTTTTATTGCGGCGGCGGTGTATTTTTGGTCTCATCGAAAGGGAAATGAGCTACACGATACGACAGTATTTGAACGAGGAATTTTGATAGGAGAAAAGAAATTTATTTTGAAAGAAAAAATTAATGGATATTGGTTTGTTTATGAACAAGATGCTGAAGTTTTGAATATTGAGTTGAAGGGAAGTAACAAGAGAACTTATTCATTGCAGATGGGAAATTTGGAACCAGATTTTTTCCGAGAACATTTGGGGACATTTGGAATTGAAGAGATAGAAGATCGACATGAGTCGAATTTGGACAAGTGGATTCGTATTTTTAAATTGTAATTGATGAAATTTCTTTTTTCACAAGATCACTCATTTACCCCGGAGAAATTCGGACGAGTGCTTTTTATTGAAGTACAAGGAAAAAAAGAAACGATAAAAAAGCCAGTAGGAATACCAGAAGAGGTATTTGGCAATAAGATGGAGAAGAGAAATACAGAGTTAAAACTAGAACGAAAGGACCTTTCGAAATCAGTAGAAAAAGAGCAAACACTGAAAATGGAAACAGCAGGAAATAAGATTTTCAACGACATTCAATCAAATATTAGAAAAGATCTTCCAAAAAGTCAGGCAAGAACCTTAACAGCGGTGACATACGGACGAAGGATAGATGATATAGCAAAAAGATCTCAGGGTGCTATTGATAAATGGATAAAAGACTATGGAAGAGTAATTCCTTCAGATGGAGGTATGGGAAATTTGAAAATAGCAGCTGTTGTAGGAGCGGTTGCTTATGGAAACACAAAAGGAGGTATGCTAGCACGGCTAAAAAATGCGGCTGTTTGGGGAGCAGGAGCTGCGGCTATAACACATCCAGCAATTACTGGGGGATTGGCGGGGATTATGTCTTTTACCGGGAAAACGGTATTGGCTCCCGTAATTGGAGTAGGAATTCCCAATTTAATATTTACTTTAATTGATGATCCTCGATCAATTGAAAGAGCACTTCGAAAATCAGCTAGAAAACAAACTTCAATAGACAGTACACCGATTTATCAACTTCTTGCGAAAGGAGAAACACAAAGAGACGCCTTAGCAAAGGATTTACAAACAGGTTCACAGAATGCATTTGAATTACGAGCCAAAGGATTGGACATTGGTGATGCGAATTTAAATAATGTAATGAATGACATTGAACAGTATGAAAATTCTCAACGACTGGGACAGCCGAGAACTTTTCCTCCAAGGGGAATTACAAATGCGGCTACATTTATTCTTCAAATAGCAGAACATACACTTAATGAAGTAGAGCTGTATGAATTTCGTAAAGCAATGTGGAATAAGGAAGCATCACCAGGAATGATTCGTCGAGTTCTTGCTACAAATGCAGAAAAGGAGGTTCTTGCGTTTTTTGAAAAAAATGGAATGATGTCTCAATTAGAGGCTGAAATGAGCAAACAATCTCAGCAGGGAGTAATACCTCCAGCGAAAGTAGATTTATCAAAAATGTTTGTAGATGGGACTGTGGATGCAGGAACTCCAGGATTTACTCCTAGTAATAAGAAACATGGAATACGTAGATTCCTTTCTATGGGAGGTGGGGGAATGGCACTGGCATTATATGCAATTGCTTTCTTGGGTATAACCGGGCTTATGAACGTTAAGAAGATTGCACAGCTTGATTTTTGGAAGAAGTCTATTCCGAAGGCGGCAAAAGCTCCATTTGTATGGGGCGCAGCAAAATGGGAAAATTTTAAAAAATTATTTAAGAAATCACCGTTAAAAGAGCTTTCTGGGATTTCAAAAGATAATAAATGGACGACTTTAGAGCAGAGAAAAGTCATAAAAGGATTAAATAAAAAAGATAGAAAAACAGTAGAATCCCGATTTAATAAATTTGCTAAAGATAAAGATGATACTTACAAGAATAAAGTAAAGGGGGCAAAAAAACTAAAAGGAGATCAGAAAAAGAAAGCCCTCAAAGATTTAAAAGACAAACGAAAAGTAAAAATGGAAAAGCCTGATTTTATATCTATGTTCGAAGGAGTTTCTGATAAGGCGAAAAAAGAATTAAATTTTAAGTAAAAATAATAGTTTTCCCAGATTCGATTCTGGAGAAGCTGGAATGACTTATTTATTTTTCGTTATTTCATCATAGGTTTTAATATCCAGAGGATTGTCTACATAGGAAAATATTTCACTGGAAATATCTGAAAACAGGGGATTTTTACTTCTAATGAGTTCTGTTTTTTCATTGCGAGTTAAGTTTTTAATTTGTTTTTCTCTTATAATTGCATGTCGTATATATTCATGAAATTCATAATACAGGCATTTCTCGAGGTTGTATTTTTTTGTAAAAGATATGTGTTTTCCGTTTTTATGTTCTCGGATTCTTCGAATGAGATTATTTGTTACTCCAGTATATAGGGCTAGATTATTGTTCCCCATTATATATACACCAATCATTTTTCCATCCATTATGAAGAATGTAATCCTTAATAGACTCCGAACAAGTCGGAGTGACTCGTTTATTCATAAATATTTAATCTATTATGTCATTCTGGCTTGTCCAGAATCTATGAAAATTTATGCCTAAATCTTTGTGCCGCCCCAATTTGATTCCAGATAAGCGGGAAGGACTTTTAGATAAGTGAGAATCACTCGATATGTATTGATTTTTCTTCAATTATTTGGTATAATTATTGGATTTTTCATGAAAAAATTCATTTCCCGCTTCCGAGGCTATCTCCCAGTGATTCTTTTCATAGGATTATTGCTGATTCCAGCGCTTGGATTTGCTCAAGATGCGGATGCATCTCAGGGATCAACAGCATTGAAGGGACTAGCAGCAATCTCAGGAGTTATTATTGAGGTTTTGACTTTTTTGGCATTGTTGATGCTGAATTTCTTCGGAGATTTGCTCGGTACAGAGATGATCACCGGTGAAGAAGCAATGCGTAATATTGTTCCGATGTGGCGATGGATACGTGATCTTACAAACATTCTGTTCGTAGGAGTTTTGTTGTTTCTTGCTTTTTCAAATCTCTTTTCTTCATTTGGAGTAGGGGGGGAAGGGGGGAATTGGACTATTAAAGAAAAACTACCAAAGTTGATTATTGCGATCATTGCGATCAATTTCTCTTTATTGGGATTTCGGGTAGCAATCGATGCGGTTAATGTAGGAACAGTAGCGATTTTTGGGATTGCAGATACGAAGCTGGAGCCAGACATAAATGGATTGAATAACAAACTCAAGACCTCTCACACATGGATAAAGATAGATGATAAACAGCAAAAGGATCTGAAGAAAGGAAAAATACCTGTCGAAATTAATACTGAATCTATCGCAGGAGGAGGAGATTGTGGAAAGGAGTGGGACAATGCCTTTACCGATGGAGCCTGTAAAACACTCTTAGCAAAAGGTAAAGATAAGACAGACTGTATATTGACTGGTATAAAAGAGGGAGAAATCTATGCTTGTCGTGGATTCAGAGAATCCATTAATGATCTCTTTTGTCGGAAATGGGTGACATGGAAGAAGGGTGATTATACCAAACAGGCACAAGCAGACAATAAGTGTGTGTTTATGATAAAGGATAATTTTGATACGATTCTTACTCCAAAAAGTGAACCAGGACAAAATCTATTTGCAGCGTTTGGATCTGTATTCATGCATTTGGAGCGACTTCCTGCGCTCGGAGCAGATATTAATAACTTGAATGATGTTCTTCTCAATACACTCTTTTCAGTCATATTAGCACTGGCGTTTATTGTGGCATTAGTTGTTGTATTCATAGCAATGCTCGGACGATTGATTGTATTATGGATAGCCTTAGTATTTTCTCCATTGCTCGTAGGAGCATCGATTCTCGGAATTGATGGAGGAAAAGGAGGCGAGATTTCAGGAAAAATCGTTACCCATTTGATTATGCCATTGAAAATTGCGGCAGCATTTGCGGTCGGATTTGTGATGATGTCTGCCATGGTAGAATGGAATGGTGGAGATGCAGAAAGTTCATTTATTTTTGGATCAGCTCTATCTCAATTAGGACAAAATGAATATTCGTTTTTGTGGCAGATTGCAACGATTGTTCTCTTTTGGATGGCAGCATTCTGGGCAGTAGAAGGAAGTGTTGCTGATACATTAATCAAACAAATACAAACGGGTGCTGAGCTTTTGGCCACGACTACCGCGAAGACACTTACTATTGATCGTCCACTCTTTACTGTTGGTACAGCAGGGAAAGAGGTAGAGTTTTCGCTTGGAACGTTGTTTGCAGCGCCAAAGCTCTACAGCATTCATGAAGGAAAAAAGGTCGAAAAACAAAAAGAAAATTTAAATGACTTTATGGGGTGGAACACTAAAACGGGATTTACGAAGACCATGGATGAATTTGACCTAAAAAAGACAGGGGCATCACTTCAAGCGATGCTTCTTACAGGAACGGCAGAACAAGTACTTGCTTCAATAAAAAATGGTACATTAGCAACCAAAATGAAACTTGTAGGCTTTAAAGAAGACGAAATTAAGCAATTGGATGGTGTAACAGACATAGGCGGAATTAATACACTTCTTAATTCTCTAAAAAATACTACGACTACTAATCTAAAGTCTTCCGATTTTGGTAAGACTGCTACAGCTACAGGTACTAAGTCGCCTACAGAAGATGATGCCGATGGAGTAGATGAATCCGTAAATAAAAAAGAAAAAGTTACAGATTCCCCTGACGCCCTAGGAGGAATGGATAAAGAAGAATCAGAAGAACATGTTAAAGCAAATAAAGACAACATATACTCTGTTGAGCAATCTGGGGCCGCACTGAATAGTCCGACAATGGCAACGGCACTTCATTCACATGTTCCTACTATATCGCTTGCAGATGGCAATGAGTCAATAGATGTAACTATCGTGAAAGATGAAACTGCAGGGCAAGCATTAGATCATGATAAGTATATTATTATTAGTGCTAATGGAGTAGTGAGTGGGTATGGAAAAGACGTACCTGCGCAACATAAAGCAGTAATGCCCGACGAAGCCAAGGAAGTAGTACCGACGCAGGATTAAAAAGATGAAGATGATGAGGAAACGCCAGGATAATACAATGAGTATTGTTCTTTAGAATTCCTCCCGTATCCCTTCTTTTATAAAAGAGGGAAATTCTTTTCTCCTTGCAAAATAAACAGAAAGCTTATAACACCTCTAGGAACAGGAAGGTCATTCGTCTCCTCTTATATTAAGAGGAGATTTAGGGGGAGGGAAAAAATGGATAGGTTAATTCCCCCTCTTGGTATAAGAGGGGGTTAGGGGGTGTTACGAAATAAACGGAAAGCTTATAACACCTCTAGGAACAGGAAGGTCATTCGTCTCCTCTTATATTAAGAGGAGATTTAGAGGGAGGAAAAGATAAATATTTAATTCCCCCTCTTGGTGTAAGAGGGGGTTAGGGGGTGTTACAAAATAAACAGAAAGCTTATAACACCTCTAGGAACAGGAAGGTCATTCGTCTCCTCTTATATTAAGAGGAGATTTAGAGGGAGGAATCACCCCTAACCCCTCTTTCTCAAGAGGGGAACCGAAAAGATTTTTAAAGGTCTCCCTTGAGAAAGGGAGATTTAGAAGGATTTTTTTGAGAGGGGGGGGGGAGAAGCTTTGTTTTAAAAGTTATTTAATTTCCCCCTTGATAAAGGGGGAGTAAGGGGGATTTTTCAAAAGTTAGTTTTATTTAGAAAAAGAGAGTTTTCTTAAAAGGAGATTAAAATTTAATGAGAAAGGATTTAACGAGAATAAAGGAAAATGATAAATTTATTATAATGAAAAAAGAAAATCAGGAGAAAATAAAACATTTAGGAATATTTCTTCCGTATAACACCAATCTAAAGGAGCGAGCGAAGGAAATGAGAAATAACCCAACAGCGGCAGAAAGGCATTTATGGAATATTTTACGAATAGGTGAATTGAAAAAGTATCGTTTTTTGCGACAAAAAATTTTAGGAAATTATATTGCAGATTTTTATTGTTCAAAATATCAATTAATTATTGAAGCAGATGGTGGTGGACATCAGGAAATTGAACAAAAAGAGTATGACGAAGAAAGAACAGCTTTCTTTGGGAATTTAGGAATAGTAGTTTTACGGGTTTGGAATAATGATATTTTGCAAAATCCAGAAGGAGTGCATGAGGAAGTTTTAAAGTTTTTGAAGAAATCACCTCTTTGAGTAGGGTTTGTAGAACAGGTAAAATCACCCCTAGCCCCTCTTTCCCAAGAGGGGAGGTGAGAAGCTTTTTTGTTTTAAAAGTTGTTTGATTTCCCCCTTGATAAAGGGGGTGTAAGGGGGATTTCTTGATAAGAAGAATTTATAATGATTTTTTGTTTTTTCCTTGCAAAATATACGAAAGTAATATAAAACAATAAAACACCTATTTGTTCTAGTGGATATATGGCTGAGACACTGTTTTTATCGCATAAAATAGGGTATAATGTCTGGATTACATGAAGTTAATTCTGCACTGGCAGCGCAAAGATTCTCAATGGCAAGACCGTATGGTTTGGCTCAGCACTTCTGAGGGTGCGGGACGCAGTAATATAGAGCAGAATAACGAACTTGATACAGCGTTAAAGAACCCATTGAAATTTCGCATGAATCATTTGCGAGATTTGGAAGGAAATTCTAAGAGTATGACTTCTGAGAAAAAACGAGATTTTCGTGATATGGCTGGATATTTCTTGTCATTGAAACAGAAATCAGGAACGGCAAACCTTCCACCACAGATGTTGGTGCAGATCGAAAGATCACCATTGTTTTCTTTGCTTTCAAAGAAAATGCAGGATCAGATCAAGAATGCTCTTGATTCACAGTTGGAGGAACTGATTAATTTTGAAAGGAAAACAATTATTGATACGCCAGCAAAAGCAATGCGGGCAAGTATTCTTTATCGTCGACTCCGTTCACGTGCTCACGATGATAAACAATTAACACCAATATTTAATTCCGTACAAAAGAATTTGATTGGATGGTCTATTGAACGATTAAGAAAGGGGAGTATCGCTTCACAGGTAAAAGACACATTGATAGGGATTCGTCCTGATCAGAAGGATGCAAAACCATTAGGAAAAGAAGAAAAACTTTTGATCGCAGGAATTTATAAAATGTTTCCTCAAAGTGAAGACTGGGTAGATCATTGTGATAGTCAGACAGCTCGAGCGTTTGCTCAAGAAGCGGTAATGGCAATAAAAGCAAATCCAGAGGATCCGACCCTTGTTATGGGATGGACTATGATAGATGAGTGGATGGCAGACGGCGATACTGAGCTTATTGCCAGTGTTACTGAAGCCTTTACTCCAGAGCAATTATCTCAATATATGGGGAAATCCCGTGCGGTGGAGTTGTTACTCTTTTCAAAAAAAGAATCACCGTTTCTTCCTGCACACTTGAGAGCACTCAATAGCTTGAAAGATGAACCGGTCTATATGCCTAAAAAAATGGGTGATATCGAGTGGCAGAGACTCACTGAAGAAGGAGAGAAAAAAACTGAAATTGAAAAGAAAAGAAAAATCTTAAAAGAAGAGTATGAAGCCTCAAAAAAAGAAGAAATTGATTTATATGAAAAAACTCATCCAAATGCTGAAGAAGTTTTGAAATATAAAGAATCACTTCAAAAAGAAACGGAAGCAATTGATACATGTTGGACCGAACATATTTCTCAAACGGGAGAATTGATACAGGAATGGGATAATGTTGTGAAATTCGAAGTTCAAGCAGAGGAAGCTCGACAAAAAGTTCTTAATGGACGATTACATCTTACAGATGATGCTTTGGACACAGAAAAAAAAGAAAAATATCAAGAAAATCAGGATATATATATTGCTAAGTACAAACAACGACTGGAAGAGCTGCTTCCATTGTTTCAAAGGATTCAAGCAAAATTTGATCAAGAAGGAGAATCTTCTCAAGAAGACAAAGTAGCGACTATTGCGGAATTTCAAAAAATACTTCGTGAGAAATTTCCATATGCTGGTGAATACGGAGTTTCTGCTCAGCCAGAAGATGATGCAATTCTATTAAAAGATGTACGAGCAGGTCTTGATAAATATGAAACAGAACTGAAAGCACAACAAGATGCAGCAGAGGCCGCAATAAAAGAAATGCCTTTTAGTGAGTCGTTTGATGCAAAAGATAAAAAATATGAGGAAGAACGAGAAGCATTGGAAAAAAATGAAATAGAATTGAGTAAGGAACTTATGAAGCGAGATGAGTGGCATGAGATTTATGAAAACCCTCGAGAATACGCGGAAAAAGCCACAGAGAAATTTTGGGATGGACTACAAGGACGACTCGATCGTCGACATCTTCATGCAGCAGATTTTGATATTCTTTGGAATGATGAGTTTGCGGAAGAAGTAGAAGAAAAAATTCAGGATCGTCCAGAACTAGAAACAATTCAGCGCTTTCGAGAGGCCTTTGAGAAAGCCCTTGGAGGAATATTTGATGGATTAGATCTGACGGATGATCGATATGAAACTTGGTACGAAGCACTCGACAAAAAGTTATCATACGAGAATTTAATTTCTCGATTAAAAGATAATGATTTTGATATTCGTGAAGAATTTGTGAAACCACAGCAGTTATCAGAACTGTTAGAAGGAGCTATAACAAGCTATCGTGAACCGATTTTTGCAATGATAAAAGATAAAATTGCAGAGGATAAACAAGACGAATTTTATTCAAATTGGGATCGCTTGCATGGACGACTTTCGGCACCTATTCCAGATCCAACAGAAGTTGCTTCAGCACATTCTCAGTATGAAGCAGAAAAAATGGAAACCGCAAAAAAAATACAAGAAGAACAAGAAAGGAATTTATCTATTATTGAAGCATTGAGAAAACGAGGGGAAGCAGATCCCGAGAAGGCAGATCATTATAATGCAGAAGCAGATAAATTAGCGGCTGCTTGGGAAGTACGAAAGAATTGGTATAGATCCGGAGGAAGTATGTCTATTGAATCAGTAGATGGAAGTACAAAAAATGTTTGGGCTCCAGGAAAAAACATACTGGCAGAGATGGCTCTACAAGCAAAAGGAGTTGAAAAAGAAATACGTGCTACATTGGAAAATGGAATAAAAAGTCCTCTTTTTGCAATTCAGGAAAGGTATAGAGGAATTCAAAAATTAGATTCTGATGTAGATAAAAAAAAGGAATTAGCGACTATGAAAAAAAAGTTAGGAGATCTTTTTAAACAATGGCCAGGACAAAAAACTCGACTTCAGAAACTAATGGGGGATCATCGTACTGTGCTAGAAGAATTGGTGCCCAAAGGAGAAGATGCGGGAATGGATTTTGTTCGAGAAATCACAGAGGAAGCAGACAAATGGCTTAATAAACTGGATAATCGAATGCTTGCTTGGAAAAGTGACGCAAAATCATGTGGATATAATTATCACGGAGATGAAGAGCTTTTCCAAACATTACCAAGGGCAGCACAAGGTTTTGTTTCTGTTATAGATTTCAATGAAGGCCAGTATGCGCAGGAATCAGAAAAATTAGATGGTTATTTGGAAGAAGATACGGAAACAGTCGAATTCCTTGATGATGGACAATTCTTTTCAGATCCATCAGCTGACAGAAAAGAATTCAAGGGAAAATATGAGGAAATGGCAGAATCATTTCGTTCTAATGTGAAGCAATATAAACAACAATTTGGAGCAGTACGTTCTCGCATTCAAAAAGATTTGAAGAATATGGATGATGATAGGTTTGAGAATCGTTATCAGGGACTTCCTCGAGAACATATGGAACAGATGCTTTTGGATCATGAACACCAGTTAAAAACATTTGATCAAGGATCAAGTAAATTCTTATCACCTTCGTTTTTCAATAATTGGCTACGAAAATATGGGGAATCTGCAGAATCACGGGCGAATTCTCTGGAGGAGATGTCACAGTTTCGAGGACTTAAATCATGGTCTAGTGAGGCAAAAGAACAATCCGACAGCATGAAGATATGGCTTGAGGACTGGGATAAAAATAAAGAAAAAAACGTACAACAATATCAACGTTTTTCTTTGTATGATATTTATGCATTGGTAAAACAGGCGGTAGAAGTAAACCGTCGTCGTTGGGAGCGAAATAGTGAACGAGCAGTCGCCAATATTGGAGAATCTTTCTTTGGTCGAAAGTCTCCATGGGGAAAAGAATTTCACCGAAAATCTCAAGAAACAGAGGAAGCACGTGTAAAAGAGATTCAGGGGGAGTTGAATGAAGATTCATGGTGGGAGATACAAGAGACTTTGTACATAACAAACGATCCAGATGAAGCAAAAGCCTGTATTAATGAGTTAATAGACAAAGGGGTCTTCAGATGGGATGATCCAAAGCTTTGGAAAACATTTATGAGACTTTCCGGAAATGCGGTTAATTTCAGTAGCAGTAATATGAATCTTACGCTCGCGGAGATATTAGATAAATGTAGAAACGCATGTGAGTTTATTTGGTCTCGTGAGACATTTCGTCAATGGGATACAACACTCGAATCAAAAATTAAATCCAAAGAGGATGAGTTTGCGGCAGACTTTCAACGTTTTGAGGATGATAAGGACGCGCGTGTTGTGATCTTACAAAATATGCTAAAAAATTGGAAAAATGGAAAACGAGAAAATACTGATCCAGCGAAATATGGACTCTTTTTGCGAAAAGCCTTTGAGGTGGGAAAAATGAATGGAGGCCCTTTGAGCGATTCTCGTTGGTTTTATCTCACACAGGGGGTGAAATATGGAATTTTGTCTCGAGATTTCTTTGCTCGTTTGAATGGAGAATTGCTTGGGAATATGCCATATTTTGACTTTTTTATTGATAAGAGTGGACAAAAGAAAGATGGAAGACTAGTCCCAGACGGGACACCAGGAGCACATGGTGGAGGATGGACGTATGAGGATTATGTTTCATGGGCTGACTTTTTGGCAAAGGGGACTAGTGGGAATTTCTCAGTAAAGGATGCTCGAAAAAACACAAAAGAATTCTTTTATGAGATTGTATTGCAATCAGAGGAATCGCAAGCTCGTGTAGAAAGAAAAGTACGTGAAGGAGCCCTAAATTTTGACCACGATGATGGTGCATTATTTACAGCAGCCTTGGGAGTAGAATCTGTTAAAAAAATGTTGAATACCACTTCAACAGATGAAGACAAATATACTCCAGACTTCTGGCGTAATATTTTGGCGGGGTATATGCCATATTTTAATGGTATTTCGAAATTTATTAGAGAAGGAGATGCCGAATATGGATTGGAAAATCCAGGATGGAGGAAAATTAGGGAAAGAAATTTCGGACAGGTTGCGGATCGTATGAAAGCAATGATATTAGTAGAACATTCTCTTCTTGGAAATATAAACTTTGGTGAACGAAAATCGATTCTTTTTACGGACCATGATTTTAAACTAAAAGGTACAATGTCTCCTTGTGCAGAGGGGTCTGTGAATAGTACAAATAAAATATTGAGAGAGATGTTGGATATCTCTGGGAAGAAGGAAAAATACGAAAGCATTTTTGATAAAAGCACATGGTTAAGTACTCAGGGAAAGATTGCTACAGCAAAAGAAAGTGATACAGCAGATGAATTTTATGGTGAAGGAAAATATAAGAAGGGTCCACAAAAAGACACTATTACGGGGAAATTGTTTGACTTACTTAAAGGTCCGGCTTCCAAAGAGGTATTTACAGATCAAAATATAGAAAAAATGCTTCTTAATAAAAATACTGATTGGGAGGGATTGATGACAACTTTCAAGGCAGATGTGTATTAAAGTTTATAAATAGCA